>Ga0172367_10000528_pt1 | contig 58987 bp, 72 predicted proteins | sample Lak10m_FD_114542 | JGI IMG/M metagenome (GOLD analysis project Ga0172367, IMG submission 114542) | Freshwater microbial communities from Kabuno Bay, South-Kivu, Congo - kab_022012_10m | ecosystem: Environmental > Aquatic > Freshwater > Lake | place: Democratic Republic of the Congo: South-Kivu... | reverse complement strand
GAGCAAATACTTTAGACGCTGTACTTTGTGTGGGGGCAGGTGCGGGAGCGAGTGTTTCTTTTAATGAAGACTCAACCGTATCTATAATTCCGTTCTGCCATTCAGTTCTCTCACTCTCGGGTGTAGCCTGTGCGTTATGAAACAACTCAGACAACATCTGCTCATTCCCCATAATAGGCGTCTCTGTGCCGTCTTCTTGGGTGAAGGTAGTATTGACACGTTCGGCTTGAGGAAGTTCCTCTAATGCGGCTGTGGTAGCTTGAGCATTCTCAAGAGCAACATGAGTATTTGCTTTCTTGTTAAGTGCATCAAGCTCGGCTTGAGCATCGTCATATGAAATATCCTCTCCGCCCACCAAAATAGTAGATAAAGACTCTCCCTCAGCGGCAAGAGATTTTGCTAGCTCAATAGATTTTTCAAGAATAGTTTTTCTTTCCTTCTCTTTAGGGTTTAACTGAACAAGATTACCTGTCATCTCAGGCGCCGCAGGTGTTGATGCCGAAGCCGCAGCTTCAGCAGCTCTAGCTTCTTCAGCTGTAGGTAGTTTGTCTAGCTTGGAATCTATCTCTGCAATGCGAGCCTTTTGTTTTTGGACAAGAGCCTCGTCTTTCCCTTCAATGCTTTCTTTAATGGCCCGCTTTTCTCTTACGAGATTCATGGCTTCTTTCTTAGACTCAGTGCTTAGCTCTGATGAGATAGAGCGGTATAGGCCAACTGCTTGGCGGTAGTCGCTCAATTGTTCTTTGGCCTCTTGCATGGTCATTTCGCCACTAGCTACGTTGGCTTTTAGTTTGGCGATGAAAGAGCTTTGTATATTGCTATCGTTAGCTGTAGCCTCGAATATCTCAAACTCCTCGTTACTCATCCCCTTAAATCCCTGCTTGCGATAAGCAGCAGAAGCGGCGGGGAGCGAGCCCATAATCATACCACCAATAGCTTCTTGAGCTCCTGATCGAAGCACGTCAACTGCATAGTCTGTGAACGTGTCGGGGGTTTGAAACATTTTTCTCCCCTTGGCCATATTGTAAATGTCTTTCACAGCATACTCAACCATTTGTTGTGTAGTACCTGTCTCTCCCTCAGCAAGAGCAGCGCCTCCAAGAGTTAAAAGACCTCGGGCCGCCATGCTCTCAATGTCATTCTTTACGAACTCAGAAAAAGTTTTAGCCGTTGTCGTAGCCCCTGACTTTCCTATTGCTCTGAAGATAAGATTGTTTACTAGCCCTTTATTAGAAATTAAGTTTCTAAAACCAACCTCTTCAAGAGCCGCGCTTGTAATAGCTATAGGTGCTGCAATTAGAAACTTCTCTGACTCAGGAACCTCATCAAACTCAGGGTTGTTGTTCATCTCCTCGTAAACAGCATCAGATGTTTGTGCGTACATTGACGCCGTTCTTGCAGCCCAACCACCGGGCATAGCAAATGATGGGGCTGACTTGGCTAGTCCCAACCAAGCCTCTCCCCAAAACCCTTCTTCAGCAAACTTCTTCCACTCTTCTGATGTGTTGGCATCTGAAATTCTTTTTTGAATAAAATCTCTGACAAACGGAACAGTCTCTCTCTTTGAGTCTTTTGTTATATCGTCTTCGATTTTTGTACGAATCTGAGACCTTTGACCTTCGGTTAATGAGTTGTACCAATCCTTATATGTCTGACCTTTTTGAGGTAGCGGTATAAGTTGAGCGTTAACATTGCTTGACTCCGCAACATTAGTGTCGCCGCCCATTAACATCCTAACTGCATTTCCCTCAAGTAGCGCATCAATTATTATATTTCCATTCGTATCTTTCTTTCCAAGTAATGCATATTTGTTCAATCTAACCGCGGCGTCAACCGCCATGCCTCCCTGCTCAGAGTCTAACGCAGGGTCGCCTGTTGCGATCTTGTCAGATACCGACTTATTAATTGCTGTTTGACGCTGTTGAGTAGCATCCCCTGTGTAGTCAACAGAGACCAAGTCCATAAATAAGTTGGTAGCCCCTGCTCCTATACTAGCCAATCCTTCACCTATTGCGGTAGCAGTCGCTCCTCCCCACGTCCCTTGCTCTTGCTTCATGGCCGCATACTTACCCACTGCTTTATCAATGGATATTTTGCTTGCACCAAGCTGAATGTTTTTGTTTATGATGTCTTGACGTCTTGTTCCAATATCTAAAAGCGCAGCATCGAGTTTGCTCTTTCTATCAAGATACTCAGGGGTAGAGCGTAGATTGGCAGGCACCTCATTAAGCGCAGCCATCTCCGACTCAATGTTTTGAAAGTCTCTGTTGAACGACACAACGTCCTTATTGAGAGCTTCGTATTCATTATTAATGTTAGACACGGCTGTCTCTACTTCTTTCTCGGTATTGTACTTAGCTCGTGTGCCGGCGTACTGAGTGGCGTAGTTCTCAATGTTTGGTATCTTCACCGCATTAGATGCAATAAAGTCTTTTAGCTTGCGAGTCTCTTCCTCGTCACCTCCTTTAGTGAAATTGTTTAACGATATCTCCTGCTTGGTTTTTCCGTCCGGGGCGGTAACAATCATGTAATCACCGGTAGCTCCTGACTCCTCAAACTTAAAACCGAGTGGTCCAAACATGTAGTTCATCTTAGGAACTACAGCTTCTTCAACACCTGTACTTGCTATTGTTTGAGATAATGCTCCTGACGCTACGCCAACCGGACCGAAGGCTAATAGTGGTGCGGCCGCATATGCATTAGTGCCTTCATACTCGCCCAACCCAATAAGCGCGGGATTAATATTGTCAAGCTGCTCCTTTACGAATGAAGGAAGGTTTTCTTCCTTTTGGATTTCTTTGTAGACGTCGCCTACAATCCGATTACGGAGTATTGGATTTTTCTGAGCTGCCTCTTCGTATTGTTGAGAAGCCAATAAAGAACCTTCGCGTTGTTGTCTCGCAGTAGATTCCACAAGCTCTTGCTGAGAAGCCAAGTCCAACCTTGATGCTTCTTTTTTTTTTGCTCGCTCTTGAACCATGTCAGCCTCATGCGCCTGCATGTTCTGCTCATAGTTTGGCATATACGCCTCAGTACCCGCCATCACATCACGCAATGGTGAGCGATCGGAATTACTACGCACAGCTTTGTAGTCAAACTTAGGACCACCATCTTCAGTCTGTGCTTGCACTTCAGGCTGAGTTTGTTGAGGTTGAGCTGAACCCGAAACACCTATTAAAGTTTTGTAAGACTCAATGTCTTCTGAGTATCCCGCTTGGGTAAACAACCTATACGAATCCTCAAGCGCTTGTGGATTTGCAGCTATAAGGCCACGAAATTCATCAAACGATCCTGTGTATCCCCCGCCAATGAATAATTTATACGCGTCTTGTAATGCTTGTTCGTTCATTTATTTGGTTTTGTTGAGTAAATGCTAGTGTCTATGCCACCGTCTTGTCTTACGCTTACTACAATTTTTTCCTCACCTTCATGTTTTGTTTTCTTTCCGGTTCCATACTTATCCATCAGGTCTTGGCTTAATTTGCCACCGAACATCTCGTTACCCACAGCCATCCATGAAGGCCCATTAAGCTCCCCTCCATCCTCACCTCTTGTGTCGTAGAAGTAGTAAGGAACAACAAGGTCTTCTGCGCCATCTTTTCCGGCATAAACAAACTCAACACCTCCGCCATTTTTTGTGAATCTAACTTGTTTGATAGCTTCGTCTGTTCCTGCAAAGTATTTTGCCGCTGCCGCTTTTTCTGAAAGCGATCCTGTACGAAGTTTATTCCACTGCTGTAGTCCTGTTACTAAGTTCTTTTCTTCTTTCCAAAACCTCTGCTGTTCTACCGATGGATGGTACTTAGCCGGGTTGTTGTAGGTGTCAATAGCTTCTTTGTAGTCAAGCATTACGTCCATCTTCTGCTTAAGGTATCCTTTAGCCAAAGCTCTTTGCTCCTCAGTAAATTTAGGGATTAGAGTCCCATCTATATTCTCAAGATATATGACATTACCATCGGCTCCTCCGGCAGCCTTTGGATCAAATGTAAATGTGAAAGGAATCAACGTGCCATCAGCCTTGGTGATGCCATGAAGATTATCCGTAAGTATCGAACTAACATTTGTCGGGTTTGAAAGAGCGATATCAAGCATACTGCTTTGAGCTTTTTCCCAATTCTCTTTAGCTGTAACATCCTCTGTAACCTTTAATATTCCTGCTTTAGACTCTGTAGCTAATCTAGCTATCTCTGCTCTCTTGTCTTCACCAAGTAAATCAACCTGCCCCTTCAAGAAAGCATCGCTATCAAACTTATCGTAGCGAGCTTTAATTCTATTGCGAAGTTCGTTGACAGTGGTGTAGTCATTAGGGTCGTTAGACATGAACTCCACCCCATCTTTTACTTTATTCTTAGCTACGCTAACTGCAAAGTTTGTTGGGTTGATGTACAGCTTTGATTGTTTAAAATTAGCAAACCCTTCAGTCTGAGCCATAAGCCAAGACTCTAGGTACTGAGATGCGTTGGCCGGGTCCATGCCCTTTGCTCTCTCCATCTTCTCTTTGTACTCAGCATTATACTCATCTATCAAACCGAAGGCTGTTGTTGTTCCATCGGTCAAGTTCTGACGCATCATAGTATAGTCGCGTAGCTTTAGCTTACCGCTCTTCAAAAGTCTATCCTGAAGTAGTCGAGCCTCTTGAGCTTGCGCAGCAAAGTCCAACCCCCATTGATTTAATGTGGTGTTGTCTCCTTGCGGTGACTTCTCGAGCGTTATGCCATACTGCCTGCTCGCCTCGTCAATGGCAGCCTTCTTCTCCTCGCGTATTCTGTTCTCTTCTTGAAGCGTCTCGGTAAGATTCTTACCTATCTCAGCCCAATTGACCTGACTCCCCGCGTTCCGCTCTGCGTATTTATAGTATGTTGACATGTCTTCGGTTTTTATTTAAGGCCAAAAATATCTTGGTTTTTCAACTGCCTTAATGTCCTTGGGTCTAATTCCATCATAAACTTATTAAACTCTTCAGGCTTCATTTTACCGACACCTGAAAAATCTACCCCATTAAAGGTGCCTATCTTGGCCAACTCTTGTTGATAGCTACCCATTTCGCTAGCAGGAACCCCTGCCCAATCTAACACCGCTTTTCCTAATGGGGATTGTTGGTTTTCAGAAGCTGCTTTTGCTTGATCGTATTGCGTGTTTAACGCCTCATTTTGTCTTAATGCATTTTTATCAAACAACGGAGCCATTGAAGCGGCTTGTCCGGCAAGACTTGTAACTCCTTGCATGCCTTGTTGCAGCGCTTGAGCACTAAGCTCTTGAGCATTTGCAGCGGCAAGCTGAGCTCCCTCAACCTGACCAAGGTCTAATTGAATACCAATGTCACGAAGGCGTGAGTCTTCTTGAGCAGTAGCCGCTTGAAGATTGTAGATATCTTGACCCATCTCTGCGCGGATTTTATTCTGAGCCTCATTCTGTTGAGCCTGAACAAGTCCTGCCAATGCGGTGGCGCCTCGGTTCTCACCCTCACGTCCCGCCTCTAATGCTTGAGCACCTGCAACCAAGTTGGCCTGCACTTGCTGAGCGTAGCCCTCTTTAGGGATTGATAGAGCTTCGTAGAAATTTACGTTCAGTTTATTGCGCGCCTCAGTCATGGCTTTGTCAGCCTCAGCCTGAGCCTTGAGCATAGCATCTCTTTGTCTTTTCGCTTGAGTAAATGACCCTGCGGTTGTTGCTGCTGTTGCAGCTAATCCTGCTGCTGCTGCTATCGTGGTAAATGCGGGCATGGTTATAATCTTTTAATCATTTCTTTTATATTGTCGTCACCGTCGATGTACCCCACCTGTTCATAGATAGAAGAGAGTGACTTGTTCTTTATCACCGTATAAGCGAAAGTGGCTCCGTTGTCTTTAGCGATATCCGTTAGAGTTTTTACAAGGAGCACAATAGCCTCACGTCTGTGGGGTTTCTTTCTGTAGCTTTTACTTGATATCACCCATTCAACCCAAGCCATCCTAGAGTTTGTCATATACAAAAAGCCCGCGCATACAGGCTCTTCTTCATCGTATACAATGACACCACCTAATCCATCTTGAGGTAGCATATCTTTCATAGGTGCTACCCACCCCCAATCTTCCCACCATTTAACAAGGGTGTTGTCATAGTCTGACTCATTGAGAGGGCGTATGGTAAACATCCCTACAAAGATATGAAATTAAGGGAAACTTTTCATCACTTCTGATTCAGCTGCAAAAAGCTCAACCTTGTTCTGATTTGTGTTGGTAAGTTCAAACACGCAATAGTGACCAAGCAAGCCATGTGACTCCGCCTCAGTGTTTTTTATGTACAAGAAATATGCGTCCAATATTGGCGGAGTTCCTCCTCCGGTGACGGTCGTATCAACCACGATATCATTAAGACCTAAAGGGTAGTTCTGATTGATAGCCACTATCTGTCCGCAGTACACAGGCGCATCGTATGGAGGGAGTGAGTAGTACAAGTAATCACCAACACTTACGATACTTCCAATGGCGATGAGTGGATTGATGGAGAAAGATATCTCAGTTGCAGCGACAGGGCCTGACACGTCGTAGCTTCTACCTATTCCGTTAAGGGATCGTAGGGCATACTCACTTACATCTGCAGGTGTAGCGCCTAGATTTCTTACAAAGGCGTAGTATGACTGCTCCTTTTTCTCGAACCAACTGTAATCAATAAACCCTGATGTTTGGATATCAGTATACATATCAGCCTGCCAAGCGTCATCGCCCTCAATATTCATAGTCTTGAAGAGCTTGTTCTCGAGTGGCAGGTCATTAAACACAGACTTTACTTTAGACGTGTAAGTCTCTCCGTAAAACGTATTTCTAATTGGGTTGACGTTGTGTCTATACAAGTTGCCACTCTTAAAAGTGTAGAAATAGTTGTTCATCCCAATCATCCAATCAGGCTCATAAGAGTAGAACGAAACCCATCCGTCTACTTGATCGCTATATGTTAGTGTGTATATCGACATAATTATTCACATTGACAGCTATGAAATACAGGCTCTACCTTGCCTGATATAGAACCCACCCGAGCGCAAATATACGCGAAACTATGCACAGGTATTGTGATAGACTGAGGCGCGCCCGCGCAGTCAGCATAACTTGCAAGCTGAGGAGTAGATTGATAGTTGTACACTTTGTAGTACGCGCATACATCACTGCAAGTCTCAGTGTATTGCGCAGTAACCACAGCTACAGGAGTTCCTTCTGTTGTAGATATAACTTGGAACTTGCATCCTGTGTATGAAGGGCCTGCTAATGATACTAGGTTTCCAAGTGTTAAAAGGAATGGACTAAGTACGGTAAATGTTCCTAACGCGGGATTACCGCATTGCAAGACGTCATAGTTGTAAGTAGCATCGCAGTCGCCAAACTCAACAATAATTCCATTCTCTATTCTAAACCACTTGTATGGGGATGGGCAGAATGCAGACAGATAGTAATTGTCGACGGCGGGTATAGAGCATGCAGCATCTTGATACACAAAGTCATAAAGACCGAATGTGGTTCCGTCCCCATTAACAGGTATCACATAATAGGTAGAGTAGTCGGCGGGGTATCCACATATCAAATCACCGGGGCCGCCTTCGCCACTAGCGGTGATCGGATAAACGGTAACATCGCCCGGACACAAGATTGATATGTCAAAAGAATCTTTAGGGCATGTGGTTATTACCCTTACCAACAGATTGGTTGGGCTAGCGTTTGGCTTCGGGATAATCATGGTGCATGTTCCCGGTGCTGCCCAAGTTAGCTGAAGCTGAGATGCGGTGACATTAATAACATCTGTTGTTCCTAAATTGTGGAATGATGTGTCAGCGGTTCTATACTCAAACTCAGGTAGCGTGTGGGTTCCAACAATACCGCAGTCTTCTGTGTCGAGGCCAATAAATGTAGGGAACCCCGCAACTCCGGTTAGCGGGCCGAAAAACGGAGACACCACCGTGTTGTAATAAGTGCTATCATAAACAGCCTCGATGCCATTAGGAAAATCCAATGGGTCGAAAATGATTTGAACAGGCCCTGTTGCCGACCCTAAGTCTACACTGAAATAGTACACGCCTTCATTAACAGGCCCTGAGAAAGAACATCCGCACGCCGCTCCGCAAAACGGGCATTCTCGCGCGGGTAAAAGTATACATCCAACCTGTTGACGAACAACGGGCCCGTCGGCGTAATATCCGTCAGGCGCACATATGGTCATCTCAGGGTTTGAGTAGATTGCTGTAGCTGCACTAAGTGTAGGGGCGTTTATATAGTATGGCATAGTTGTTTAATTAAAGTCCGCATCCGCATTCTTGAAGTAATTCTAAACTTCCTTCTCCGCTCACAATGGTAGGGTTGTACCAACTGCGTGCACAAAATGTAGTATCAATCCCGCTAAGCACGGTCGCGGTAGAATAAACATTTGTTGTGCAGTTGTAGTATCCGATTACCATGTCTGAGAAAGCATAAGCTCTCCATGTTGAGCAAGGGTCTACACATGTAGAGCAGTCGCAACACACGTTGTCAATAGATCTGTCATCGTAACAAAGGTCAACCGGTGTTGAGTTTCTAAAATCCCAAACAAGATACAGGTAATCAGCAGCACCTCCTGCGCTAAAGTCTGCGTAATTGTACGAGCCACCGCCACCGATAATAGGAACAGCAAGGGATGTGGTCGCAAGTAAAGACGCTATACCTACCGGAGTATTAGGATAAAGGATGTTTGTTCGAGTGTACTTAAATGAGTCGTATGACGGGTCAAAGTTAAATGTGTCACCACTCATTTTGTTTGTGGCAATTCTTATTGTGCTTCCGTCTGTCGGGATGCCTGCCGTTCCTTGATTCCCAACCGTTACGTTGTATCTTGAGACAAGAGGGTTTGCAGTTCCGGTTGCAAAAGTAACAAGGCTTGACTGAACAGGGGACACATATGGAGAGTCTGTGTAGTTATACTCTGCGTGTATGGTTTGTCCTGATTCAAAATCATTTGTAAGAACAACCTCTATAACGGTAAGTCGTGTAGTTTGAGGGCAACTAACTGTAACCTCAACAATAGCTTGCGAGTCTATTAGCACCTCAATATCGGCTGAGTTAACAGCGTTAGTGTTCTTGTCAAACGTGATAGATCCTGATGCACTAACCCAACCGGTAGATGCTGTGCCCCCGTTGTAATCATAAGTAACCTTAATCTTACCTCCGGGTGCAATGCTGATAATGTTGTATGTAATAACAACGTCACCAACAGCAAAGCCTAAGTCCACGCAGTAACTACGCTTATCACCCTTCGATGCTTCCACGGTGAATGTCTGCGTAATCCCGCAGTTTAGACAAGTCTCGATAGACGGGATTGGTTCTTCATTTGACGACAATACATACTCGTTTGAGTATGGGTCGAAGCCACCTAGCTTTTGAGTTTGAGATGATTCGTTAAACAAATCTCTAAACCAAGTGCGCATACCCGAGTCAGATATTACCTTGAGCTGACCTTGATCTGTCTCCCCCCCTCTCAATTGAATAACAGCACCTCGCTTAGAGTCGGTGAAAAACCTGTCATACCCCCACTGAACATAACTCTCAGGGTTGTAGCTGATTCCGTATTTCTCAACTCTTGCTATCTGCGTTCCAAGAACCTCGGGGATAGACGTCAGTGTGCCGCCGCCTGATGAGTCAGAAAGCAAGTTCTTTCCCGCGAGGACATAAGATATCTTATCCTCTTGAATAACGAGCACATCGGTCTGTCTCGCGTCCAAGATTTGAATAGGACCAAACGAGTCTTCTAGTGGCTTGAAGTTAAGCAAGCCCATGTTGAACTCGTTCAACTTGTTGACGTTGCTCTCGTCGTTGTACACACCGCTGTAGGTCATGTCCGCAAATCGGTCGGCTTCTTTGTAGTCTTGAGCGGCAACGGTGGTCACGCGCTCACCTAGGTTAAACGATCGGCCAAGGATTGAATCCCTTACCTTATAACTCTCTACTCCGTTACCAAACGCAAAGCAGTTGAAGAACCCTGTATCTACAATAGCAGGTACACCAAGAGCAATATCTTGGTCTTGCGCGTTACCATAGTGATTTCCGTTAGGCGTAGAGAAAGACAGGTTGTTTTCAAAGAAAACATCAGGCAACGTGTCGGTAGGTTCAGTCTCGAATACGATGGTATTCTCCGCTCTGATTACCACGAAGTTTGCTTCAACACAAGACCTCTTCTTGTTATCTTTCCCTACACCTGTACATTTTTTTGTACCGGTGATGAGTAAAACCAATTCATTACTTGATGATATTCTACAGAACTGATAGTAGTTGGTACACAAGTCTGTAGGAACAGCAGAGTACGACGAGGCTAGTGTGGGGATGTACACATTGTTTACCGGACAGGCGTCAGGGTCTCCAACATCAGGCGTTCCGCTATTCAAGCTAAGCGCGATGCTGTCCCCATCCCACCAATCTTTCATGTTGGCATAGTTAGCTGAAGATATAAACTCCTTCTCAAGAGTGTATGTTCTTCTTTCGCAATTTCCGCCGCCGCCAAACATTCCTTTTCTTGTTTGCTTAACCGTCATTTTAATACGACTACCCGCAGGAACATCGTAATCAACATAGCCTGTCCCGGTGTAGATATTCATAGGGTATCTAAGAACAGGGTAGTCCGCAACCTGAGTTCTACCAACGCACGCTTCTCTTTTGTCGGGGGCAATAATAGATGTTGAGTCATTTATTGCAGAGAAGTTATTTGCGTTGATTTTCAAATACGTTCCGGCAGGAACAAATGAACTCGGTATAATTATAAAGTTTTCTTGCTTAGCTTCTTTCTCAAGCACAGTTGCATACGCGCAATCTTCTCTAGGTCCATTACTATCAGCTTTGACAATTAGTCGGTCACCCACGTTTACCTTGCGAGGATTCTCTCCTTCAATCAAAAAGTACGTGGCATTAGTCTCAGGGTCTTGGAAGTAGATGTTTGAGAAAATGGTATCATAATTCTCCTCGTCTGCTTTGATGACAAACTTATAATGAGTAGCCCAATAGGGAGCCACTTGAGATGTCGGAATAGTAACTCGAATAGAGTTCTTGTTTGGTGAGTAGTCACAAGGTACGGCGACCGTGTTGTTGGGACTAACAAGAGCTGTGCTTGACCTACCGTATTGATCCATATACACAATACCAATCTCGTATCCTCGATTACTATGAAGACTGCGTGAGTTTGCTATCTGCTGAAAAGCCGCCTCGGTATTTGTTATCTCATAATACTCAACCGTTTGAATAGTAGTTGCAGGGTAAGCGTCTATGAATAGCATGGCAGGTAACTGCATGGTGAAGAAGTCATCGCCCGGCGCGCAGTAAATAGTGATGGGCTGATTAAGCCACCCCGTGATACCGCTCATGTATTTGAACAATGTGTTCAAGTTGTTAGGTATCGCGCAGTTAAATATGTCGGTCCAAGTACTTCCTTGGCACGACGTGTCGCCGGGCCCGGGAAGATAAATAGGTTTGATGTTAGTGGTGATACCTACTGCGTTTACAAACTCAGTGCTTGTCACCAATTCATACACCGAGGCATATGACTGATTGAGGTAGAACGAAAACGACAACTCTACATTCTGAGTAGTCTCAGAAGGGAATGGGGTGTCACCATCAAACGTAGAATGATTGATGGTTAGGTTGATACTCAATATGCCTCCTTCTGTTAAGTCCACGTCTGTCAGGTAAATCCTAACAGAACCATTGGCAATGCTATTTGGTAGCCCTCTAAAATCGTAGTATGCACTATCAGTTTCTGAAGTGAGCATAGTGTTGCCGATTTCCTCTGAGATAAGCTCTGTGTAGTAAGTGAATCGAGTCGGGTTCCCGTTGTCGTCAATTAAGTTGTAGCCCTCAACATAGTTACCATACATAAGCCTGTTCCCCATAACGGTTTGCGCCTTGGCAAAACGGGGTACGTTGTCGTACAGCCTAAGTATCTCAGACTGAGGAAGTATGGTGAATATCTTGCTGTTTGAAAACTGATAGGTACCGATAGATCCATCAGGTATACCAAGTGCAGCCTTGTCTAATTTCTCGATAACCTTAATGACATTGCTGTTAGCCTCCTTGAAAAGCAAGTCGATGCCGACTACTAGCGCACCACCGGTATTGTACTCAATGGTTGCTGCATTGAACATGTTGGTCATCCCCTCATTGAGGTACGAGTCTGTGTTGAAATCAAACGGCTTAGGCACGAAAGCAATATCAGACCACTGAGATGTAGCCGAGTACTCATTGTCGGCATAGCGATATCGGTATGCAAATGAGATGAACCTATCTACCATGAACTGCTCCTCACCGGGAATGAGATATGGAATCACGGTAGGGGCTCTGTATGGAGGCTCTTTGATAACCTGTATGGTTTCTGCAAGCATAGCAGGGTCTCCATTGTAATCGACGAACGATCCATCAGGCGGCGGGTAAGACCTAGTCACATTGATAACCCGTGGCGGGTTGTAGTCGTCGGTAAAGAACAGCAAGTTGTCTACCTTGTTGACTCCTGTAATTAAATATGTAGGGTTAAAGTTTAGCGTGGTGTTGATACCGAATGTGTTGTCAATGCTTATCACATGATAAGTCAATGTTGATGTGAGCACATTCACTGATACAATCAAGTCAATTTTCCCCGTGGGCCCTATAGGAAAGTTTGGGTCGTGTACAAACCAATAGATAGTCTCATTAGCCCCATCTTCATACGCGCCGATACAGCGAGCATTGCTGCTTAATGGAGTGCCATTATACATGAGGGTAGTAAGTGGCAAGTTACCCATGGTATTCTCAATAGCACCTACTTCTGATTTCTCTGTAGACCCCATACGAATATTGAGCGCATCAATGTACTCACCGGGCGGAACAACACGCTCATCATACGTCTTGTTCATCTTGCCCGCTACGAAGTTTCTTGTAAGGTTTGCCATATTATTTTATCCACTTGTCCATACCACGGAGATTCATTAGCAAACGACCGGGATGAATATTACTCATTCTGATTTTAGCGTTACGCAATAACGCAGTCTTTTCTTTTCTAGCTCTCGCTACAATATACTCCTGAACACCGAGCTTACTGCTCAGTATCTCAGACTGAATGTACGCGTAAACATATTTCTCAAACAACTTGTTTACTGTAATCAAAGAGTCGTCTCCGCCCTCCATCCCGTCGGATATGTATTCAAGAATACAGATTTCTCCCGCCATGTCAGAGGAGAAGTTTATTACTCCCGCTCTCTTATCTATGTTGAATGTGGGGTTGGCGTTTGCAGTTTCAGTTTCCAATCCGAACCTGCTACCAAATGAGTAGTTGAAATACCAATTGCCATTTATAAACCAACCTTCTTGCCCGTTAAATGGGCTACCGGGGTTTAGGTAAATACTCTTCTTAGTTCCTGCCAATCTCTCTGTGTCAATGTTTGAGTGCTCAGGCTTTAGGATGTTACCATCCTGATCGAACAAAATCTCGCAGTTATTGTCCTGTAAGTACGCGTTTGACGAGATGGTTTGAATATTCTCGGTAAGCGGTCTTAGCCACCCATCTTTGAATAGCGAGATGCGCACCCAATTGACGTAGTTAGAAGGAAGGATGAATCTTAACTCATCACAAACATTTAGCTCTAGCACTTTGATTTCTTTGAACGCGTCATAGTTCAGCTCTTGAATAGCTCGCTTAGCGTGGAACAAAACTTTATATCGCTCCTCGTTGTTTACAAGAGAGTGATTGCCTGAGTACATCAACATGAAGTTGTTGACAATATCAAACAGGCTTACATATTGGTACGACCCCCAATTAGCATCTTGAGGAGCATTACCATTATTGGTGTAGTATTGATAGTCTGAGATATATGCCATGGTCTATTATTGTTGTTGGCTAAATGTAGGTTGTTCTCGTTGTTCTTGAGCCATAGCAAATTCAACAACTTGATTTTCACGAATAGAAATTCCGCAGTACTGCAATATCTTCATGATGATTTTGAACTCATCTGCTGTTGGCAATTCAAAGTCTTGGTAATCAGGTTGCGATTGATCGAACGATGGCTCACCGCCAAGCAACGTAACGTATGTCCACTTAGGGTCTTTAGGATATCTAAAATACACAGCTCTTACCTGCCCCGGTTTATTTACCGTGGTCGGGTAAACCATATACGCAGTGTTTTGCAAGGTGTAAGCAGGGAATAATAAGGATGGCTGCGTAAGCATTGAGTTGTTCAGCATGGTAATTTTACCTGAGCTAACCCTCTCAATGTCTTTTACATTTGATGACGATATGACATAATAGCTAGTGCCGGGCGACGGAAAGATACTACCACTGATTTGAAGCGTAGTAGCGCTCACAACAGACACAACGGTAGCCGCTTGATTAGTGACAGCGTTTGAAACAACATCTCCTTCTTTAACACCTAGCGTAATAAAGTCGGCAGTCGCATCAACTAGATTGTTTAACAAAAACGAGGTGGTAGCTGAGTTAAAAATAACGTCAGGATATAGCAAGATGCGACTAACCATATACGCCTCATCTCCTGTTGTAGTAACGGATGGGGCAAGAAAGTTATTTGAAGATGACTTTACTAAAAGATTAGAAGATAAGAAGTGCTCCATTGTTTCAGCCAATGCCTGACCCAAGTCAGCATAGTCGGTGCCTGCTCTGCGTAGATTCTCCATGGCAACAACCTTGTTGTAGTTGCTGAAGTATTCTTCAAATATCTCTAGCTGTGCTTGCTTGGCATACAGATTAAAATCAGCAGGTGAAATGTAGCCGTAGTTATTTTTGTTGAGAACAGAGAGTACAGTGTTTCTGACTGAATTTATCATTGCCTTCTTTTCTACAAAGATAGTAAAAAAATAGGGGCTCGTAAGCCCCTAATCTTTTATGGTTTGTTACTCCTCAATGAGGGTGTCCAACATCTTCAGATGGTCGATCCCATCGTCACTTCTGAGGAAGTGGTCGGCCACTATGTATTGGTCTTCTCCAAAAGGAATGGAGCACATTTTCTTTTTGTTGGTAGGAGTATTGAAGTAGATATCCTTTCCGTTATTTTTAACGACAAGCAATCCTCTCTCAAAGAACAAGTGAATCTTATCTTGCTGAAGCAATTCAGGGTCGTTGATGATTGAAAGGAAGGTCTTTGGGTCTTGCTTAGCAAACACCAAGATGTCTCTCTTGAGCTCAGCTGTAGAGATAAGTGATGGGTCTTTGCCAAACATGACACGAGTGACCATCTCAACTTGATCAAGCGATAAGTTGCGTGCCTCAATAAGAGCGTCCACCTCAAGGTTCAAGTCTTCAACTTCTTCACGAGCATCCTTCTCTTTATCTACCTCAACGAATACAACTCCGTTGAATGGGTGGTAACTTAAGAACTCCTGAAGAACAGGGTTTTGCTTTGGAACACGAAGTAATCCATCTTCAAAAACAATAGGGTCCATGATAGCGTTGCCATCCTGTTGGTCCTCAAATGGTGATTTTTGATTTACCGCATATCGAAGTGCGCGGTTAACATTGTTGCTCTCATCATACCACATAAGCGGGAATCGCGGATGGTTGCGAGAAGGAAGTGTGTAAGACAGCGGCGAGCCGTTTACTAATCTATACACCTTATCAGTAGGTGTAGCGGGTTTTTTGATAGACATTTGATATGATTTAATTTATGAAACAAAGGTATAAAAAAGGAAGTGCCCGTATGGACACTCCCCTTTATTTTTACAACGATTATCCGTAACGGAATAATACGAAGTTGTTTGCGCCCAAGGTACATACGCAGCGCTCAGAAAGGAAGTTAACCTCCATTGCGTCAAGGTCGCTTGTTGCAGCACCTCCGGCAGAACCTGTGATCCACGTTTTGTAACGACGATCTTCAGCTTCTGTAGCGCGATAGCGAACGTGCAAGAATGGACGCTTAGCGTTTTTACCCATAATCTGATCGTACACTGAGGTAGAACCTGCAGGTACTAACATACCTGTAACGGTACCTGTTGCGGTTGCAGCGGTAGCGTTAAGACCTCCGCGCATGGTTGGGTCGTTCAAGTATTTCCAATCAGACTTGTAGAAGTCATATCCACGACGGAATCCGGTGAATCCTAAGTTCAACGCCATCTCAGTGTCGTTGTCGAAAAGACCGAATGAAGCAGCACCTGCAGCTAAAGAGCCGTTGAAACCGTTCAATGTGGCCAACATGTTGTCGATGTCGAAACTTAACTGACGGTTAGCGAAGATTACGTTTTCTTCGATAGCTCCTTGCTTGTCTAAGCGAGATACGATAGAATCCCAATCTGCCAATGAGGTTGGAGTACCACCTCCCCATACGTTACCGCGAGCGTTAACAACATAGAACACCCCTTGAGACCCCACATATCCTGCGGCTGCAGCACCGCCGCCGGCGCCTGTCACAGCAGGAACAGCTTCGATCATTGCAGTCTCCAAGTAGTCTTCAAAACGAAGACGAGTCTCGTGTTCTGATTTCAAATACCAAAGGTATCCGTTAGCACCGTTCTCGGTAGTAACTTCTACCCATCCGATTTGAGCCATGTCAGAGCCATTGACAGCGTACTTGTCTTTGATGATGATTGGGTTGTTAGAGAAGATGTCATCTTCACCTTCCAATGATCCAACCATTCCGGTGGTTCCTTTCTTGAACTCAGAACCGTAAATAAATACGGTGAAGTCAGCGTTTCCTACACCTGTACCTACAGCGGCCAAACCTGTTCCTTCGTAGAAAGCAACAGTAAAAGTGTAAGGACCACCGGTCGGAGTTGAAACAGCTGTTACGATAGCTTTGTTGTAAACACCGGTGGTGTTTCTTTGAAGCATAACAGTCTGACCTGTACGAATAGCGGAAGATGTTACTCCCGAATCGTTGATTTGGAAAGTAGCTGTAGGAGAGCCTGCAGCAGTAGCAGCAGAACATCCTACACTTGTGTATTTAATGTGAAGACGTCCTTGCTCTGCCCATTTGATTTGGTCAGAATTAGACGGCATCTCAGCACCTACCATTCGTAAGAATGATGATACGGTACGATTACCATAACGCTCAAATTCTTTCTCATAAGTATCAGGAAGATACTGAGTCAAGAAGTTGAATCCGTTAGATGGTATGTAATTGGTTTGCAAAGCAACCTGCTCGGCTGACGGTTGCAAATTGTAGCTCGGAGAGCTTAATAAAGCACTAGCCATTTTTTTACTTTTTTAGTTTTATAGTTTTTTTGCGCTGCTTATTTTTAATTTTCTTCCGGAGTCAGGATTAACAGCTTTAACCTGAAAACCTCCCGGAGTTGCTACTTGAGGAGCTGCACGTTCTGACATGTTGATGTTTTTTGTTCTTCTCATCACGTCGTCCGTTGCGCTCGCCACTCCTTGTTCGTAAAAGAACTTGGCAAACTTCTCCGGGTTCATTGCAACAGCTAATGCTCTGTGGTATCCAACGGCATCCTTAATCATCCCGTTCTCATCTAAGAATTTACCGATAAGGTTCATCGGACTTGATTGGGCTCTCTTAAGCTCGGAAGCATCTCCGGGTGTGAATTTAACAGTCTTGTCATCTATATTGAACTCAAAACCTTTGAACTCTCCATTAAACAACTCGTTAGTCTTGTTCTCAAACCATCGTGCTTTGCGCTCGTTTTCTTCCTGCAAAGTCTTAGCTTGCTTGGTGTATTGCTTATACGCTTCGTACTCCTCTTTCTCCTCATCAGGAACAGCTGATACGCTTGACTCAAGCGGCAACTTGTATTGCTCCTTTTGTTGATTGAAGAATTTCTTCGCTTCAGCAACAGCTTTTTTCTTAGCGATTTTTACTCGCTTCACGGTTGACTCATCATCGAGTTCTTCGTCATATTGGTATTCCTCCATCATAACGTCGATATCCTCCGGGTCAAGACCCTGTTGAGTCGCACTCATGTATTCTTTAAGAAGTTGATCGGGGTCCATCGTGTCAAAGTCTTTTCTCAATTTGAGGAAGTCTTCAAATCCACGGCCTGTCTCCTTCTTGTATTTCATATAAGCAGCTACGTCCTCGGGCATTTCCTCTGCCTGACTACGTTCAGCCATCAACTCTTCAAATGAGTTGATTTGCTTATTGTATCGTTTACCAATATATGAAAGAACGTCTTCTTCTTTTAGTTCAGTAGACTCCGGCTCTTCATCTTCTGCGGGAGGATTTTCTGCCGCTGCTGCTGCCTCTGCCGCTGCTTGCGCTGCTGCTTGCTCTGCCTCGTGGTTCGCTAACAACTCAGCTTCTCTTTCTGCCACACCTTTTGTTTCAGTGCCTTCTACTAATCTAACTTTAATGTTTTCCATTTGATTTAATTTTCACAAAGTTAAGCAAAATTCTAATACGATTTTATCGAGGCTCAAACTCCCCAAAATCGAATCCATCTAGGCTATCTTCGTTGGATTCAAAGTTTAATGACGGAAGGTTGTTCTTTCTCTGTTCAATCAATTTTGATTGCTGTGTATTTTGAATACTTATTCTCTTATCCTTCGCCTCTTCCTTCTTCATGTCTCTTTCGTTGAGGGCGCCTGATTGAATCTGCGCAAGCTGTTGGTTGTACTTAAACTCCTCAGCCATAAGCTGAGCTTTAAGCGCAGCCTCCTGCTTCATTCGCTCAATGTCAAATGCTACCTCAGCCTGCTTGATTTGCATCTTAGACTGAGACTCCATTTGGATTTTCTGCATAGCTACTTGACCTGCCAACTCTTGAGCTTTTAAGTTCTGTTGCGCAACCATAGCTTGTTTTTGCATCTCCATCTTCTCCTCTCGGTCTTGCTTCTTGTTTCGCTTCAGCTTAAGTAATTGGTTAGCGAGTTTGGTATTCCTAATCTCTCTAATGTCAATAGCATCTTCAATATCAATGTTTCCTTTAGCCAATGCTGTTTGTATGTTTGCTTCGAGTTGAGCTTTCTCTTCTTCATCAGGAGAAATCTCGATGAAGATTCCAAAGTCGTAGATGTAAAGGTCTTTGATTTCATTAAGGATGGACACATTATACTTCCCGATTTTATTAGCAAAGTCTTCCTTGAAGTCTGCATACTCTAAAATGTCAGAAATGCGATAGGTTAACCCCTCAGCTATCGAGCGATATATGTGAAGGCCGCCCTCAAGGATATGACGGGTAGCTGTGTTTGAGTTAAGCGCTGCTAACTTCTGTAAACCAACTAACGAGTCAGGGTCAGGTGTGCTACCATCCCGTGCCTCATTAAGGCCGGTTACAGAGCGAATCATATCAAGATAGTGATTGTAGTTAGCAATCAACATCTGAGTTTTAGAAAATCCTGAGTTTGATGTAAGCTGAGTAATAGGAACTCGCGCATTGTTAAACTCACCATCCTGCGTGTAGCTACGTCCAATTACGCTACCCGTTTGGAAATACAATCGAAGCGCGTCCTCGGGATTGTAAGCTGCGCCCGTGCCCAAGTCAACCTCATTAAGACCGTCAGCATCAATGAACACGCCATCAGGGACGGTGCGCGCAATAACTTGCTGTAGTTTTAAGTGAGTAATCTGAATAAGGTCAGCAAACGGAATCATTCGTCGAACAAGGGATTCAACAACACCCTTGTACATGCGTGGCGCGCAGGCCACATAGTTTGGAAGCGCGTGTTGCGATGCAGATTTAGGGCGAACCATGTTCTCTGCTAACTCCCATTTGAGCATGATATTGGTACCCATAACCATAACGCCATTGTACCAAACATCAATAGTCTTCTCAACTTTTTCAAAGCCGCCTTCTGCCATCATTTCAGCAGGAGGGTTAAACTCTTCTCCTTTCTCAATGTAACGAACCCCACCTCCTTCAAGATACTTTTTCTTGTACACCACCTTCTTGGTAGTCTTATAGTTAAAGTAAAGCAAAGTGCAGGTATCTCTATGAAACATGCTGTTCTCGTAGAACTGAGCTACATTGTAGTAGTCATACCAACTTTGACTATACTTAGAAATCTCTTCAAGGTTTTCGTTGGTAAGAGTCGGGTCAATCTTTAGTAACTCTGTGATCGGAAGAGTTTTAATCTCACCCCAATAAAAGCAGTCTCTAAAGTATGGGTCCTCGGTGTAGCTATACACCACGTTAGCCGGGTCAACATAAGATATCTGAATGCCTGCACCGGGAAGGAACTCGTGCTTTGCCACGCCAATACCCAACACAGTTTGGTCGTAGTCTATTCGCTTTCTAACATCCTCGTAGTGGTTTTCTGCAAGGATTGTATTGATAGCCTCTTCTTCAGCAATCTCAATAGCAGGCTTGTAGTTGAGCTGCATGTAAAGATTCATCTCATCATCGCTTTCAGGCAACTCATCGGGGTCCATCATAAATGGATCGGCACCTGTCTTCTGCTGAATGATTGTAAGGATGTCCTTGGCGGCCATCTGCCCCTCAAGCATATCTTGATACTTACTTCTATTAGCCTGAGACATTGCGTCTTGCGCATATGCCTTAACCTTAAACAAGCGATCGGACATTCCGTTGACAACAATGTCCACAAATTTTGGAATGATTGGAACAGGAGTCCAATCTAAATTCAAGTAGGACAAGTCGCCATCAATAGCAAGTTCGTTCTTGTATTTACCAACCGACTGCTCACCGCGAGCATACAAGCGAAGCCTGTGAAAGTCTCTCCACTGCCCGTAGTATCTGCATTTATTTCCATCCTTTCTAAACCACTCATACTGAATGGCTTGCCCTACCTGCAATCCATATTCAATCTTTGCCTTTTCAGAATCGGGCTTAAACTGATTTGGGAATGCCGTAGAGGATACTTTTATTACTACGTCTTTCATCTAATTATTTCGCTTGTAGTTCCTTTGTTGCTATATCTCGCAAAGTTAACACTTATTTTCCTTTCTTTTTTCTCAGGCACATACATATGTTTTTGATTAGCCATGATAGCCAACCCTGAGCTAATAGAGGCGTCAAACTTTGTCCGGTTATTTATATCGAACTTTGCCCAATCTTCTAGTGTTCTTGTGAATGGCATGTTGCCTACAACGTCAGGCTCTCTGTATGTACCCAAGGTATCGAAGCCTATGTATTTTTCTACATACGACTCGATTGCAGACGCGTGAGACTGCTTAATATCTTCAGAGGTATTAGGTATACCCCCAAGTTCTTTTTCTGTATTAGACAGCTTCGCATACACCTTGTCGGGCCTGTTCATGGCAAACCCTCTGTACCCTCTGTTTTTGAAATGATATAGTAATCGTGGCTTATTGTTTTCCGCGAGCACCGGCATTCCGTAAAACACACAAGCCATTAGCACGTCCTCGAAAAATATCTCTGCCGTTTGCGGTCGAGCGATATACTCTAGGAAAAACTCATTTACCGGCGCCTCGTCCATATGGAATTTAGTCATACCATGAAGAGAGCCGTTCGATCCACGCCCATCCACTACAGCTGAGATATCGTAAGGGTCACACCCGAACGAACCGATATGTTCATTGCCCGGGTATTTTATCCCATTGCGTACATGCACATTGTTCTGAAGGTTTTTGTTGGGCGTCCAACTCACGAAGAACCTACCATTTCTGTCGGGGCTAAATATGACTGACGTATCTTTAATCCCGTCCCTCCACATAAAGTTTCCACGGGTAATAACTCTATCTCTAATGAGCGTGTCGTTGTAGTCAATCTGCTGATAAATCTTAGTTAGATTAAACAATGCTTGCTTACTCTCATCGCGGAATGCGTGAGACTCAGTGCGTGGATACTGCCTGTAAAATTCATTAAGAGCGTCAGCATCATTCTTTAATCCTTCAACCTCAGCTTCCCAAAAGTCAATGGCGCCGTTGGTGATCCAACCACCGTCAATGCCTCTAACTTTTGTCTTGGGCTTTCTGAATACCGGCATTCCGTAAATATCAATGAACCCTTCCATGTTCCATTCCATTGGAATGAACAAGGCGTATAGCCCGCTCTTGGTTTGTCCGTTTGCATTTCGAGTAGAAATGCGAGAGTCTTCAAACATATCTTTGAAGTTCTGTCCCCCTTTAGCCAACGCATTAGAGGTAGACCCCATCATACACTTTCCTATAATCTTTCGACCTAGTCGTAAGCATGTCTTTGTTACGCGCCAATTCTCTTTAATATTGTTTGGCTTTACCCATTTACCACTCTCATCATGAACAAGTAGCTTTAGTTTTTCTCCATCGTATGAGTTGCTTTCTGTGTTCTTCCAATCTATTGTGGTATCAAGACCCTCCATCACTTCCTCAGAAGTTTCAAACATGTTCTTCTTCGTAATCTTTGAAGCAGGAACGCGATACGCCAATTCAGTTTTCGGCTTATCCATTCCATCCATAACAGGTTTGAAGAAAAAAGGAAGGTGGCTGTTAATAGGAACAACCTTGTTAATAAACATCTTCTTAGCATCGTCTCCGGTCTTTGACAATATACCTATTCGAGAATTTCTAACGAGCGTTCCTATGTTGATACACTCCGATGACGACATGAACGAGAATCCCGATCGGCGTATCTTAAGGTAGTTCATACCAAAGCATCTATCATCTGCTTTACATGCCTCCCAAAATATCCAAAAGATTCTATTTGCTTCACGAAAATCAGGATAGCCTACATCAATACTAGACCACTGCAGGTACATCCAATGAGACCCCGTGACGTAAGTAGGCTTGCCATTATTCATAAACCAAAAGCCTTCCTCGCGATAGTCAAATTGTTTCTCAATGTAGTCAACCCACCTGCTCTTAAACTCAGATGGAGTATCATTCCATTGGAATATGGTTTTGATTTTTGACAATGGTTGCGGCAACTCTTGCCTCTCCCAATACTGATCTTCTTTAGTCTCCCTTCTCTTGTAGCAATCGCTAGATAATTCAGGGAGAGCTATGTTTATCCCCTCTATGTTGTAGACTTCACCTATGGTGCCGTTCTTAGAAATGACAATCATGTCATAGTCCTCGTTGTACCCATACTCCCAAGCCTTCTTTGCGTTGTTTTTTGCTAATGTAGCTTTCGGTATGAATCCACTGAGTACCCTGTATAGATTATTTTGATCTTCTTTCAGCAAACCCTTGTTTTGTGTCGATTTTACTTGGTCCATTTTCTATAGATTCAAGAGATTCTTTCTCTGCCTCTATACGATTAAGTATCTCGAATGCATCAAAGATAGCTATTTTTTTAGTGGCTGCGGCATTCTTGAGCCGGTCAGCGGCTAACTCGAAAACCTCTCCCTCTTCTCCAATAATCTTCTGAACAATCTTTTCTTCAGCTACCTCAATGAGATGCTCTACGGCTTTATACCCGGCATCAATAATCTTGAGCTTTAATTTCTTTGGGTCCATCTTCATACGACTGCAGTAATTTGGTGATCGAATATCCTGTACATCTTCTCTCCATCTACATTAAACTCATACTCACTATCGGGAGCAAACATGACCGAGTCACCGGCCTTTACTCCTTGACTAAGCAAGTACTCATTGGGGTATGCCATGATGCCCATAAGTGGTTCTTCAGAGAAAGGCTTCTTAATGTAAGACTCAACGGCCGGCATTGGTTTTACAAAGCAATACCTATCGTATGCATGCCACTCTCCATCATGCTTGTACATGTAGAATTGCTCATTATCAATAAGGAAGATGTCTTCTTTGAAAAAACTCTTGCCACTTTTCCTGCGGCCCTTCATGTCGTTATAGAACTTGAACACATTGTGGTGAACAAGCAGTGTGTCGCCCGGGACTATAGGGCCTTTGTACCAAAGAGGAGTTTCTATAACTACAGCTTCACGATTTGAAAACTTATGTTCTTCTTCTGAGGTGTTGAATATAAATTCCACCCCTGCTATGTTCTTTGTGTTGCTGTATCTTTTTCCCTCTAATGGCCTTGTTATAAAATACAAGGGTGATTTCATTAGTAGTTGATATTAAATTCGATTGAAATAGGCACGGAAGAGTTGAACTCTTTCCATAAAAGAACTTCTTCTTTTGAGTTTATGATGTAGATTTTTATAGATCTCTTGGCGACATCATACTTGATAAGGTGAATCTCGTAAGTATCAGTAAGCACGCGCTGACCAACTACATAATGCATGGCATTTTTGTAGTCAGAGCCGATAGATATTTTACGAATATCACCTGAATGCATTAGCTAATCTTTTTAACACACACAGAAGATGATACCGCATCGGGACCATAGGCTAACACTCCCGCATACAAGTAAAGATTGACAGATGAAGACACCCATTTGATTTTAAAGTAATCACCAATGGTTGTGCATGTCACGGTAAAGGTTCGTGTTACCGTTCTAAGCCCGTTCAAAGATAGAAATCCATTTGATCCGACAACGTCAACTCCATTTTTAGAAATCCACGACCAAAAATTATTTGTACCTGAAGTAGAGTTTACAGCAAAGGAAACCTCTACTTCGTAAGTTCCAATCTGAGACATAGTTAACTGAGTAAGCGAAACTAATGAAACACCATTTTCAGCAATCGTTGAAGAAAACTCAACAGATTGCGGGGTATTTATAGCTGTAACGGACTGAGCAAACGGGTTGCTATAAGACCCATAAACACCCGAAGCACCCGAAGGTGTTGGAATTGGCTCCCATCCGGGGATATTACCGGGCCCGTTTGAGGTTAAAACATATCCTGACGTACCCTCATCCCCATCTAAATACAGAACTCCGTTTACATACAAGTCCCCTGTTGATGCCTCGTTAAATGATGCTGTACTAGATGATAATGCATTTGCAGAAAAGTTGTTAGCGCCTAGATCAACATTTCCTGTAGCACCTGTATATGGGACATACCCACTAAAATCAACAAGACCCAAGATGTCTGAGATAAGATAATTCTTGGTTGCGTTAGCGTTCTCAGCATCCGTCCCAATAAGTTTATCGGAAAGAGATACTGATGAGTCTGAAGGGTATGTACTTATCTTGGCCATTATGACAAGGTTAAAAGGTAAAGCGTTTGATTGATCAATACTAGCATCTCATCCATGATGTTCTGAAGCTCAGAAGAGTAATTAACTCTTTCACCATCAACAAGTTGTTGCATTTCTTTAAGATGAGAAACGGCATCTAAGTTCTTAGACTCCGGAATGACAATCTCAACTCGCTTGTTGCGACCAAAGAACACCTCTGTAAACTTGTCTGTAAGGTCTAGGATACCATCATAGTATCCATTGAGAGCCTTGTGCTCAGCATACGAAGTTGTCTGAAGGTGCGCAATGTGCATTGCATCACGCGATTGGAATAACATTCCGATGAACTTATTTGGCGCCATCTGTCTCTTGTTTATCTTTAGTAATCTCTCCTGTCTGAATATTGATGACAGAGTCAATACCGTATTTGCTTATTAGCTTCTTCTCGTTCTCAGCAGACACTTGACGAATTGCATCAATATCTTTGAGAACATTATGCTTTCGCAATTCTAAATCACCTAGGGTAGATTTAGCGTTGTTAAAGTCTCTAGTTAATTGTTGAAGTAACTCCAACTCTTCTTTCAGTAAAACCGTAGCTTCTGCCATTGTATTTTGATTTGATTATTTCTACAAATATAAGACAAAAATCCTACTCCACATTTTTCTTCATGGCGCTTCCAAAGAAGTATCCGAAGATGGAGAGTACTACACCCTCACAGATACCGATTAAGTGTATCCATAGGTCCTCATTGCGCTCAGGGACCTGCACGTAAGTGATGGAGTAAACCATAAACACGAACACGCCGAGACCGATAATACCGGTGACGTAGAAAAGGAAGTCGTGACTCCCCGCTTTAGTCATCTCGACTTGACGAGTGCGGGCCGATGCGCGATCCTCAACCTCTGACCCGTAGGCATCCACAAGCTGTTTGTAAATCTCCGCCTTGTCAACTTCTGAAATACTCATGTCTTTGGAGATGAGGTTCTTTACAATCCCCAAAACTCCCTGACTAGGGAGGAAGTCGCCCACAACGTCAAGCACTTGTGGCGCCTTATCTTTCATGAACTGACCGACAGCCGTGTCCTTGAATTTCTTCTTAGGCTCTTCTTGCTGAGCCACCTCAGCGGCAACAGACTCCACAGGAGCCTCAGCTTCTTTTTTGGCGCGCTTCTTTTTACCGAAGCCAAATATGTTTTTCATTCAATTAAAGTTTTACATAGGTGGAATTAAGGAGGAAGTCCTCGTTGTTGTGCTTCTCGAGCAACTGCTTCCAAGTGTATCCGAAAGAAAATTGGAAATGAGGCTTATCGCCAAGCGAACCTTTCCAATCGCCTCCCCACTCGGCGCCAATCTTTTTGAACTCATCTACCACCTCCATCCAATCTGCCACGCGATCCCCATCAAAATCTTTGAGAGTATCCCAAGAAGCCTCCTTACCATCAATGATTAGGACGATGTCCCAAGCAAGCCCGTAGTTATGGAACGACTGACCGCCTTTTGAGTTGGTAACAATACGAACCTTATTGCCTTTGGCGTCTTTAATCACCGTTCTTCCAAGTGCAAATAGATTGTCTTGCTCTTTGAACGTGCGTAACGTGTAGGCTAGACGAAGAGTTGCCCGGCCGGTGAGTCTTTCTCCTGCATTAAGAAATGCTTTGCGTACCTTATCCTTGATTGCAGGATGAAGTAGTTCGATTCTGTCTAGGGAAATTTTATCAGTCATAGTATTACCCTTGTCCTCGGGTGAGTTTAATGTAGTTCTTACTTGACTTGTTTAGGCTTTGCTTAGTCTTGGCGTGAATGCCTTTTCTGCGGACCTTAGTCTTCGTCAGCTTCTGAGTTGTTGTTGTTTGCTTTGCCATTAGTAGAGTTGATTTTTTTCATGTAATACGCTATCGCAAAAAACCCTGTGATAATAGCTATAAGCCCTGACACGGCAGATATGATAGGCTGAAATTCTGTTGCCTTTGCGGCTATTGCGCTAACGATTGAGGTATAAGCCCCCACTCCTGCTATTGTATCTTGCACTTCTGTCGCCGTTTTCATTACAGGTTATTATAAATTGCAAATGCAGTACTTGGGTTGTTGTTTAACAAGGCCACGAAAGTTTCAATATTGCTTGGATCATTAAAGTCAGCAAGCATCTTTGCGTATGCGGTCTCGGCACTATCAAGTACAAAAATGATGTTACCTGTACGAAGCTCGTACAATGTAGTGTCAGCTATAGGTTCGTAGGTGTAGCTCATTATCTTATAGTTATTCCAAATGAGTAAATTCCTACACTTACAGCAGTTGCTTGAGCAAGCCTAATTGAAAGCCCATCTCCATCTACTACAGTAAATTGATTTGAAGTAGTGCCGTATAAAGCGGCTGCACTTCCTGCAGCGACGGTGAAAGACATACTTGTTGCTACACCATTTTTCATAACAGTAGCAACTAAAGCACCTGTCATTACACCTGATGTTCTTAAATAAAATCCGGTAATAGTTCCTTTACTTACAACTGTTCTTCGCTGTGCTTCAACAGTATTTGTTGTTCCAACGCCAAAACCTATATAAGTCGTTACACCAACACCAACAGTGCCTCCATTTAAGTTTCCCGCAAGAGCACTGCCTTGAGAATAAACTGCATCTAATGCAGATTTAGGTAACTGCACATTTGCGTTAGCCACTAGGTCATACCCAACAATCTGTATGTTGTTTGTTAAAGTACTAGATGCAAAGTCTGAAAATTTTACCGACATTTTTAAGCCTGTATTATGATGGTTGCTCCGCCTTGAGTGATAATCGGAACACCTGATTGTGTAACAATTTGTTTAGGAGATATAGCTCCTCCTGTAGATGGGATACTCCCATCAATACCAATGATTATTGATATTTGAAGCCCACTTACCACAACGCTAATATCTTAGATGCGGTTGTTCCGGTTAAAACCTTCACCACTTGCACGGGTAAAAACTGCCCTGCATTGACGCCGGCAAAAGTGACTTGATCTCCATCACATGTTTCAACCGAAATATCACCGGAGGACCCAACGTAAAGCATACATCCGGAATTTACACCTTGGTATACAGCATATGGAGTTCCAACTAGAGTAAAAATGTCTAACGACAATTCTAGGTAATTGGTGAAAACACCTGTAACATAAGCGTATTCACTTGTTGTCACATTCCAAACAGTGTCACCTGTTTTAATTCCTAATGTAATAAAGTCGACGCTGATATCTTTTAACTGATAAGGCGTTACTCCCGATACAGATCCCCCGACAACCACGTTGGGGTAAGGAATGTTGACATCGTCATTAGGTTGAACAGCTAATGCTCGAGAGGCTTGTATTCTTGGTGCGCTCATTTCTTATTGTTTGTAGGGGAATACCCTGTTTAATGTGTCTTTTCTTTTAGAGCATCCACAATCGGTGCCCGCCGCCTCAGCTACTTTCTCGACAACTTGCTTGATGCCGGTAGCTTTGGTGATCTTTTCAATAGTGTCTCCTAGACCTCTGCTTTGAGATTTCATAGAACAAAGATACTAATATTTTCCTTTCCTGTTTGAAGGATTTGGAGTGGTTGCGCCACCCGGTCCTTTCCACAAATACTTACATGCCCAATAACGTGGGGTCAACTTATCATTTGCGGTGTCACAACTGTGTCTTGCTTTGAAACTCTTGCGAGCTGCAGCAGAATAGTTGTTGCCATAGCCCTTGGCCCCGAAGTGAAGAAGTTTCTCTTCACCTCCGGAGCAGGCTTTCACCATCATCTTCTTGCCGGGTCGGTCAGAAGGACGTGGGCTATTGCATTTCATTTTGGACTTATCAGCCACGATATGCGCGTGTTGCGTGTCCAACTTGGTGAGGATGTACCTCTTGAACAGGAGCCTCGTCGACAGAAGGTTCTTCTGCGCCGTCTTCTGCGGGAGCATGCACAGGAGCAGCCTCTTCAACATTTAATTCTTCTAACCCATTTGTTGCGGTTTCGTCAACCTCGGGTTCCTCGATTGGAGTGTTTTTCTTAGCCATTACTTTATGATTTTTGTGGGATTACCTAGACCTGAATTGAATCCACCTAGAGACTGAAGGCCGGCAATCTCTCTCGCTGCCTTGCCTAAATTCTTCTTGAGAATGTTAGAAGCCTTAGCCGCTTTTACCCTCTCTTCTCTTTGAGTATTGTAAGTACTCTCAAGGTTTGATAGGCGATTGATGACGTTATTGCGGAATGCAATATCCTCGGGTTTGTCTTTTGGAGATTCTTTTGAGTTCACAATCTTGTAGATTAACTTTGCACAAATATAATCAAATTTACTTTACGATGATCCCAAGAGAAAAACCACCGAAGAGAAAGCATGACTACCTCAAGTATTGGCGCACCATCTATCACTACACTAAGGTGAAGTACAACCTGACGAGCTCCGATCTTGATATGATTATCTTCTTGTACTCCGAGCCCTACTTCACCATGAAGACGTTCTTGGCATTTGACCGGTCATTAAAGCTCAATCGAATACGACTTAAGAAACTTGTTGAGAATGGGTGGGTGGATATCTTTAAGAAGACAAAGGGTCCACGCGCAGCGCGCTATCAGATATCACGCAAAGGCTCAGTACTTGTGAGTGCATTGTACAAACAACTAGAGGGTGGGTTTATACAAGAACAGAACTCACCCTTGTATCGCAAGAAGACACAACGCCGTGTAGACAAGCGTCACGTTGAGCAGATACAAATTAGAAACGAGTCTATTCGACAACAACAACGTCGGCTTCGCGAAGAACAGTATAATGCCCTCCCCCAATCATCATTGTAAAGCTGTGCGTCTTGTCGTAGTAAATCTTGTCGTCCTTAAAAATAGTGGTCACCTCAGTGCCCGGCTCAACGACCACGCCCTTTTTGTATCTGAATTGATTTAGGTCCTCACCTGAAAGGATTAGCCCTGCGTCTGTCTTGACCTCCTCCTCGAGATTGGTCACGATGATATACTTACCGATTGGCTTCATTGTAGAATGATCTTGCGATTGAAATAAATAGTGTGTCCTTCATCCGTTGCTCAATAGGAAGGAAGTTATATGGGATGAGGCAGGGGTGTGTCTTAGCAAATGCGTCCTTGGTTATCCCAAATCGCCACCCGTCAGCCTTCTTCTCAGCCATCCAATTGTCATGCATCTGCTCAGCGGTAACGTCAGGGTTGTCAATGATGTGCTTGACCCCGCTCACCGCGCTGTCCTTCTGCCATTGGGGTGCATTCTCCCAATGCTCCTGCGTAAAGTCACCAAGACTCTCGCAGTACACCTTGTTCGCCTCGTGGCACGCCTTGGCCACATGTATAATGTCGATCATAATTACTGAGCATCATAAGTTCGAGCCATGGTCACCACGGCATTAGTACTAAGAATTGTTGTGGCCACACTCACTGCGTTCTCAAGGGCCGATCGAGTCACCTTAAGCGGGTCAATCACCCCCATTTGGATGAGATTACCCTTCTCGCCGGTCTTCACATTGACTCCCTCACCAAACTCCTCACGGCCATTGTATAAATTGTTGGCGCACAGCCCTGCGTTCTCAATGATTTGGTTCATTGGCGACACAAGGGCTAGGTTTAAGATGTTGCGTGCAGCCATCTTCTCCTTGCTCATTCCGTCCTCAGCCTTGTCGTTCACCATATACGCGAGCGACATGCCGCCACCCGGCAATATACCCTCCTCAAGGGCCGAACGCACCGCGCACACGGCGTCATCAATGCGATCATACAACTCTTTTTGCTCAAGGTCAGTGTTGCCACCGGCAAATATCACCCCGATGCCCCCTGTTAGGGAAGCAATACGTTCTAAAATAAAATCTTTGTCAGCTTTGCGGGTCGCCTCCTCATGTGACTGCCACAATTGGGTCACGCGCTCAGCAATTTTCTCATCATTAGACTTGACATTGGAACGAATGACGATCGCTTGCTCGTTATTGACGATAACTTTAGTAGCATGCCCTAGGTCCGCGTATGTAATGAGGCTCAAATCGTCCCCGGTCTTCTCGCTGAAGTAGGTTGCACCCACACTCACCGCGATATCTTGCATGAGCTCGTGCTGTTTGTACCCAAAATTAGGCGGAGGCACCGCGCACACCTTCAAATTCCCCTTCATCACGTTAGCTGCAAGGGTATTGACCACGTTCACATTGCACGGAGCAATGATAAATAGCTTCCGGCCTTCTTGAATAATTGGTTTGAGGATGTTCTCAAGCTGCAGTAAGTTTGAAATCTCAATGTCAGCCACCAAAATGTCCACGTCCTCAAGCACACACTCATCTCTTCGCTGATTATTGGCGAACAAATTGCTCAAATACCCTCTAGGAATCTTGATCCCCTTGGTCACCTCAGCGTATGTCTCGCTTGTTTGACTCTTCTCAACCGTCACCACACCGTTCTTGCCCACTTCTTTGTACACGTCAGCGATAATTTTCCCAACCGACTTGTCATTGTTGGCTGAAATTGTAGCCACATCCACAAGCATCTTGTTGGATAACTTCTTTGAATGCTTCTTGAGCTTGTCCACCACACCGTTTGACTGCTCCACAAGAGAGCGAAGCACCTCAGTGCGATTCAAGTCAGGACTCATCAGCTCATTACCCGCAAGCACAAGCGCCTCAGTAAGAACAATTGCCGTAGTGGTACCATCACCTGCAGAAGTCGCCGTGCGATCTGCCGCCTCTTTCATCATACGGACCGCTAGGTTCTCAACCGGGTCAATGAGAAAAATAGATTTGGCCACCGTAACACCATCCTTGGTGACGGTCAGCCCATGGGTGTGCTCGGCCGACTCAATTAGCACCGTGTTCCCGCTAGGGCCCAAAGTACTCTTGACAGCACGAGACATTTTTACTACACCTTTGATTAACTTACCTCTCGCGTCTGCATCGAAGCGAAGGTCTTTCGGAGAATATCCAAGTGTTGAGTCCATTCAATTTGATTTTGTGTGAGCAAATATATACCACCATGCAGAGCTATGCAAATATTTTTTTGACCGAAGACTCAGTCACTAAGCCATCAAAATGTGGTTAATGAATGAGGGGTCGGACATCGAGGACAGTACCCGTCATCCTACCCCCTAAAGTGGGTAGATGTCGAATATGTCGTTTTTTTTTCCTATACTCTCTATATATAATTTCCCTCCTTTTATTATTTCTATCTTATATATTTCTTCTTTATTTTCGACATTTTCGACATTAAGAAAATAATATATTAATAATCAATAAGTTATAAAAAAAAAGATGACACTAAAATTAACACTAAGATGTCGATTACTGACACTTCAATACAAAAAAAAGAGGGTAACTAGAAAATAGCTCCCTCAATTTTAAGACGTGAGATGTTATTTTGATTTGGCCACGATAGACCAAACACCTCCGATAAGGACCAAAATCGACGCAACCATGTCGGTCATGAGCGATTCACTAATGATTCCTTTTGACAAAAGGATACCACCAAAGAAGGTTAAGGTATGGCGAACCAAACCTAATACTTGTTCCTTGTTCATAGCCCCATAAGTTTAGATTGAACATTAGCAGAAACATGCGCCTCAGCCATGGAAGAAACCTTTTCAGTTCTCTTCATGCTTTTGCGTTCCTCTGCCATCCTTTGTAGCCCCATTACAGGACAAGGTGCATCGTTTACCAAACGACCACCTTCCACGCGGAGACCTCCGCCGTGTTGATAGATGTTTCCTTTCATGAGACAAAGATATGAAGTTTAGATGATAGTAGTGTTGGGACTATACCCCGCTCTGCGACGGTCACCCCCGCGCCGAAAACGCATGTGTAACAAGCAGGGGGGTGTGCAAATCGCCCGCGCGCCCGAGGATTTTTGGCGTTTTTCCCCTAGCCCATGGCCACGCACCGCACCACGTCGCCCGATACCCACGCGATCCGCGCGCACACACGCGCACATCGCTCGCGCATAGCCCGCATCACCCTCGCATCACGCTCATCATGAGCACATTACGAGTGCATCACGAGGCTTTCCGACCTTGTCAGAGTACGGCCAACCATACTCATTTCGTTACCTAGCCAAAAAAAAATCAGCCCTGAAACCCGCATAAACACTGAGGTTTTTGGAAGGTGCAAAAAAAAAATTTGACTTTGTGTAGAGAATTGTCGTAGTATTGCAAAGTCGTTGAACAAATGATACGACAAAATTTAACACCTTTTATCATATGAAAAATCTTTCGTCTCTTGCACACAAGATGTTGCACACCGCTCAAGTGAACACACTAGCAAACGCCGTGAAAAACGCACAAGGCAAGTCATTCGCCAAGTCCGTGGAAATGGCTACCTTTCTTTTGAAAGGTTACAAATGGCTTAAAAGCGAAGAAGGTAAAACCTTCTTGAAAGACACCGCACTCACACAGGAAGAGGTGGTGAAAATGGCCTACGGCCTTAGCAAACAGCAATACGGCCTTTACATTCGTGTAGCTAAAGCTACAGAGCGTTTGCCACAAATTGCCGAAGAGTTCGTCTCACAATGCGATGCGTTACAAGGTGCGGCAAGTTATTCTCTTGAGAATTTCGAGAAATTCATCAAGAAACACGACAATTCAACCGCTAATCCTTTAGGATTAAATGAGGATGAGGGTAACGAAGAGGGTGGCGTTAGCGAAGCTAATGAGGTTGCCGTGGATACAAAGGCGAAGCCTATCGTTACATTCACGTTTAATGGCGAAGCCATGAAGATGAACAATGTATCCTTAAGGATAACCGACAAAGGTGAGGTGAAAACAACCGCTACCAAGGATGATATTGCTAAAGCAATTGCTTACTTGCAAAAGTCGCTTAAGCAGCTGAAAGCTGAGACACAAGCTAAGGTGGATGTGAAGGCGAATGCCTCTGTGGATAAGGCGAAGAAAAACGCTAAAAAACAAGCTATGCTTGATATCCTACAAGGCGGTATCGAAGAAGAAGTGACTATGGATATGGTATCTTAAGATACCAATTCACCCCTCGAAGCAAGATGCGCTCACCTATATGGTGGGCGTATTTTGTTTTTATTAGTGTGTAACACTAATACTAACCCAATTTCAAAAGTACGGTCAACCGTACTCTTCGCTAATCAAAACCCCTCGTATATATGAACACAATGTACATCCTCATTCACTTACTAGTGAACACCACTATTCAACCAACCGATGACGGCCTCTATACGCTTAGGACTACCGAAGGTAAGGTCTATGAGTCGGCTTGTAAGGGCGAAGTCATGGCCTACCTAGAGACAGGCGTATTCAAGTACAACGACATGCTATGTGAGTGCGGTGAACTTGAGTGGTAGTCGTTTACAATTGTTGCAAAGAACTTATTTGCATTCGATATAACTTTGTTGTATCTTTGCACTTTCTTACCAACCAAAGTATAGTATGACGGCACTAACCAAGAGTACGGTCAACCATACTCAAAACCTTTCACAACATGAACGATAACATATATGTACTTTACGATGAGGCGAATGACCACGTCCTACAATTTGAGTGGAGCGGGAAGATAGTTCGCTATACCGACAAACAAGAGGTTATTGATGACTGCAAGGGCAATGAGAGCGTGGTTAAATACACCGACCTACCTAAGTTTTGGCAAGAGCAAATTGATATAGAGGTGCAACAAGAACTAGACTTTGAACTCAACTACACCCACAACGAGTTCAAGTGCGAGATGGGATACGGGGATTGTGAGGAGCGAGGCTATTGCAATGGGGACTGCTAAGTAAAACTTAAATTCAATATCAACATGAGAAAAATTATGCCGTCTTGGGACATCGTCCTAACCATAGGGGTAATGATTTGGGGTATCGAGACAATCTCAACTGATTGCACATCCAAAGAACCTGACGTAGTCAAGAGTAGGGTAGTCATGGAGCTACTGCATGAAGAGCGAGGAGGTAGCCTATACAAGTATACCATTGACGATAGCACTGTGGTGCTTATCTACAAAGGTCAAAGCTGTTCAATGATTCAACTAAAACCATAATTATATGCACAAAACCCTTAAACCTTTCGTGGTGCTTAGCACCTATGCAGTGCTATTTGCACTCACCTATTCATTCCTTTGCGCCGTAATCAGTTTAACCTTTTGGGTTAACTATCTTGAGGTGGCGCAAAACTTCTTTTCCGTCGGTGTATTCATTGTCGGTGCGGGAGTGTCGCTATGCCTTGCTGTTGTCAACACGCTTGAGAGCAAGAACAACAATAACTAGAGTACGGTCAACCATACTTTTCAATTAACCAATACCTAAACAAATGACAAGACACGAGTGTAAGAAAATGCTACCGCTTATTATAGCCTTTGCCTATGGAGCAGAGGTGTACAAGAAAGACCGTGAAGGTAGGTGGATAAAAGTGAGTGACTTGCAATTGGATGAGCCAAGTGGTGAGTATCAAATAGACGGGAAGCCGTGCGATGCAGACCTTACCTCTGTCGTGTCAGATGTGCTACGATCGCAAATCAAAAGCGCACTAAAAGGCGGGGATATAGACAGCCTACTTGCCAAAGCGAAGAAAGTTCTAAAGTAGCTTTATTTGCTTTTTGCAAAGTAATGTCGTATCTTTGCAGAGTCAATTAAAAAATCGTGTTAAACTTAAATCTATTTCACTATGTGCATTGCCATTCTAAACCCTAACGACGTGACGCTTGAGAAAAGCATACTCAAGACGTGTTGGGACAACAACAAGGACGGAGCGGGACTCTTGTACCTAAAAGACAAGAAGCTAACCGCCCACAAGGAGATGAAGAACTTTGACAAGTTCTACAACCACTACCTAAGTGTGCGCAAAGACCATGCGGAGAGTCAGGTGGTCATCCACTTCCGTATCGGGACACATGGCCGTATCAATCTTGAGAACTGCCATCCATTTATTACCAATGACAAGTGGGGCTTCGTGCATAACGGCATGATATCCTCTATCGGTCGAGACAAGGACAAGAGCGATACCAATTTGTTCAACGAACTTGTACTCAAGAAGCTACCTGTTGATTGGATACATAACGACGCCATCTATGAGCTCGTGTCGGGATACATCGGTGGCAGTAAACTGCTATTCCTCAACACAGACAATGATGCGTACATCATTAACGAGGAGGCAGGTGTGTGGGACATGGGCTGTTGGTTCAGCAATACCACCTATAAAATTGGCCGATACCTTGACGTTGGTGGCAGGTCTATGCCGAGCTTTAGATATAGCAGAGATGACAATTGGGAAGATACCGATTGGGAGAGGAAGTATAAGTGGAATCCCAAGACCCGAACGTATGACAAGCGTGAGGATTTTACCGAGTCGGATGACTTCACGGACTACGGAGAGGAGAGCGGGAACCCCTTTGATAAACCCGACTTCAACTATTCTCGTGACACGAATTACGAACGATGCGAATCGTGTCTTGAGGACAAGCTGTGTGTATACGATGAGACGTATCAAGCACCCCTGTGCAGAGTATGTTGTGATGCAATGTACGATGGAGTCGCCAACTAAAAGTACGGTCAACCGTACTCTAAATTTTCAACCACTTTAATTCAATTCATATGTCACAAAAATTAGTTCTTCCTTACATGGATGAGTGCTCTCAATTCACAATCGGTATTCACTCAGGTGAGTGGTATCGTAACGGCGACTCTGATATTCAAGTGTTAGCATCGGGCGAGGTCTGCCACAGAGATGACGACTCAGACGAGATTCATGCAACAATCTGCGGTGATTTATTCCATGAGCATGAGGAGGAGTCTCGAGATATTGTGTGGGTCGAGGGTAGTGGGTATGCCTACCGAGATGACTGCACATGGGGTGTCCTCAACGGCGGAGGCGATGAGGGGTATTTCATAACCGATGATGAGGACTATGTTCGTTGTGAGACGAATGATATGTACTACATCAGTGAGCGTGTTGCCAATCACCGCGACGTGTATTACTATGACTCGGTCGACGAGTGGCGTCACTGCGACGACGCGCCGTATGACGAGGACGATGACGATGAAGAAACTTCGCCAAACCCTCCGTATTATCCATCACGGTCATCAGTCTCTGCGTCTGACGACCATCTTGCTTCGTATCACCGTGGTGGTGGGCGTGGTTGGAGAACACCCGAGGGTACTGAGTTTACTATGGGGTTTGAAGTTGAGAAGGAAGACCTCGATGCGAGAATAAGCTGTAGCTTTAGAGACCTACCGCATGGTTGGACTAAAGAGACAGATGCTAGTTTGGATAGCGACAGCGGGTATGAGCTCATCAGTCCGGTGTATGACCTGTTCGGTACGCTACACGAAGATGACATTGAGAGTAGCGAGTTGCTTAAGCAACACATCAACGGCACGTTCAGCAACCGATGCGGTGGTCACATCCACGTTGCATCAAGTAAGTACACGGTCGAGGAGATATTCGAGGGCGTGTCGGGATTTTTCCCTGTGCTTTACTCTTTGTACGTCAAGCGTCTTGACGTGGGCTATTCGTTCGCTAAGAAGAAGCATGAGTACCTTAACCGAGACAAACGCTCGAGCATCTACGTTCGTGGCGATACCTTGGAGTTCCGCATCTTCCCTGCCGTGAAGAACGTGAAGAACTTATTGTGGCGTGTTGAGCTGTTGCGTATCATCATGCGAAACTTCGGTGCAAGTGAGCGCGATGTACTGCGTATGCTTTGCGACTCAACGTCTGAGTTACACAAGCACATTGAGTCGGTGGTAGGCAAGGAGAAGATGATGCGTAAGGTTGAGTTGTTCGTTGAGTATAGCTCATTGTACAATGACGTTGACCTTACTGACGAATCTGCTGATATCAAATAGAGTACGGTCAACCGTACTCTTTTTCTCTCACCATTTAACACTACCCACATGACACGATATGAATTTTTTGAAGCATGGATGACACCTGAAGAGTGGCGGGAGTGGAAAAGGTCTTTCGTAATCAAAGTCCGTGAAGACCAAGGACTCTCTAAGGCATCAGCTATAATCTTGAGAGAAAGATTTTTAGAAGAGCAAGTCTTCTTTAATGGCGGAGTAAAAATGCTACGGGATTGGAGAGACGTTGTAGATGCGAGAATCATATGGTCTCGCACAAGCCAAGGACACAATCATTGGCAAGAGGTGTATCACAGAATGGAACCAATTAGAATAAACAGAAATGAAAGCACAGGTATTACAAATCATTAACGAGGTTAAGGATAATATTCAAAGACCTCAATCAATTTTTACGGGCTCGATATTCACTAGCGATGACTTGCTTGGTATTATTAACCACCTATCTAACAGCGTCAGCGTACTGCCCGATGAGCAAGTACTCACGGTAGATGTGATACCTGACGACGTCATTAAGCGCATCGTAACCATAGCTATGAACCATGCTAGGGTACACTCATTGAACTGCGGAGGTACATATGGAGAGTTTGCCACCGTCCACTACGATACTTGCGAGACAAGGTCGGGGCGGTTGGATGTTACGGCCACTATTGAGATTGACGGCGATGACTTTTTTGATGCAGTTCGTTTCGATGACGAGCGATTATTCAATGACATCAAGCAAATGTTGAACGACAATAACACGCAAAGAAATGCCTAATTGGTGCAACAACAATGTGACTTTCAAGGGAAGTCCCTCTGCGCTAGACAAGGTCGATGCGCTGTTCAGCAAGATGATGCTATCTACAGAGGGGGTTCGCCCTGAGTGGTTGGCATGTGAAAGGTACAATGCACCCTATCTTTTCGATATACAAGGATGGGACAAAGGTGACTATCAATTCTTATCCAAGTGGTCACCTGCTCTATCTACTATCATGCTTATCGGCAGACGCTTTAAGGTTGAGTATGAGCATCGGTTTGATGAGTCAGGCATGGGGCTATATGGCAAGGCTGTGTTCAATCCGATACGCCCTGCTAGTATCAAGATGTACGACGGCAGCTGTATAAACTTTAGGTACAACGAGGACACCGGTATGTATGTATTTAATGGCGAGGAGTATGAGTCTGAGTACGACTTTATCGAAAGTGCTGTCGACGAACTTGAACCACACATATTAAATAAACCACAAATCTTTCAGTCATGGTAAACACAATTAAAGACAAGACCCGCAAGAAGTACAGCGCATTCATCGACGACTGCGCTCATCAAAAGACCTTTGTTGTATCATCAATAATCAAGAACCACAAGGTCGATGCATCTATCATCACCACCTTAAGACATGAGGGGTACGTTGCATCGGTAACCACCGACGTGTGTAATTGGATCGTGTCTATGCCAACATCGGACATGGTCGATCGAATTATTGCCTCACACAAAGAGCGCGTCAAGAGGTATGCCGAGCAGCGCAAAAAGCGCAACAAGCTGAGAGAGGAGATGGACAAGGCGTCTGTGGTGGCTGCGGCTGAGGAAGCCAATGCACAATTCATACCTGAACCTAGCACCATGAGTGAGCGTGACGCTATCGAGTTCCTTAAGAGCAGAGGGTATGAGATATACAAGGTAGAACGCAAACAACTTTAACCAAAGAGTACGGTCAACCGTACTCTCTAAAACTTCCGACATGAAAAAAGAACTAATCAAAACAAACGAATATCTACTTGTTGTAGAAAAAGAGCATCTAGTAGATATGCCAAGCAATCTCAATGTTTATTCGATGAGATACCGAAATGTGATACGATTTTCTGAGGTAGAAAATTCATATCTCAATGAGTGTTTTGAGATACTATTTCATTTGCCACTCAACAACTCACCAATCCTTGAAGGAGTGCCTTTGCTTCCACCACTAGAAGAAGGTGTATTTACTTTTCCTACTCACTTCGACTTTGAAATTGAAGTAATAGGAATAACTGATGATGGTATGAATAAAATAGAAGAACCTCAAACAACAACCAACTCACAAGGACAAGTAGTAGCTTGTGGTAAATACCTTTTTGAACTATGAAAGCAAATGAACTTCGTATAGGTAACTTAGTTTCAAATGACGGTTGCTTAAACACTATTGAGAATTTAATGTCAGATGGTGTGTGTACTCTAAAAACGATGCAAGGAAATTTTATCCATGCCAAATATGACTTGATTAAACCCATCCCACTAACAGAAGAATGGTTGGTGAAGTTTGGGTTTGAGAAGGATGGCGATGATTTGGTTTTAGATACTGATTTGTTTCTTTTAGTCAGCTATAATGATGATGATTTTGTGCATCTAAAAAGCAATAATTTAGAAACAATTATTTCAATCAAATACGTTCACCAACTTCAAAACCTTTACTTCGCTCTAACAGGTGAGGAACTAACTATAAAACAACTATGAGTATACCAACAGCAAAACAATTTTTATCCAATAATGCACAAAGGTTTCAAAGCACATCAGTTGATGAATGGCTGATTGAATTTGCTAAACTACACGTTGAAGCAGCACTTAAAGCAGCAAGTGATAAGGCTGAGATAACGCCAATAGACCATGTAGAAATTTCAGAGGGTTCATTTAGACCTATATGGGGTGTCGATGATAACTCTATACTCAACGCTTATCCACTAACCAATATCAAGTAACTATGACACCAATCAAACGAGAAGTTTATTTACCTGTAAATGGTGAACAAGAAAAAGTTGTATGTAATGACCATTCTCATTGGTTAGAAACAATAACGGGAGTAGTAGAAAAAGAAGGCTACTTCTTCACACCTGAGCAACTTAATGAGTACACGGAGAAGGTAATCAAAGAAGCTCTTGCTACGTCTGCCGAGAAAGTGTTTGCTTATGGAGAAGGTTCTAATCTAACTACTAAAAACAATTCTCTAAAATGGACTTTTGCAGGACATATTGGTGATGTTAAAGTTGACAAAGAATCAATCACCAACACCTTTGAACAAACCTTCCAAAAATTCAAGCTATGAATACAATTGAACAAGCAAAGCAAGTCCTGAAGGACGCGGGGTATTTTGTAGACAACCTGTGGCACATCAATGATGTGAGGGATAAGTTCAAGTGCGACGACCGCATGGCCGCCGAGGTGTTAAGCAGTGTGCTTACAGGTCATTACATCATGGAGTCAATCAACGAGCAAATCAACTACGAGGGTGGAGAGATTGGCTTAGAACCACATAATACATAACTTCGTATGAAAACCAACAAACCATTATGCAAAATAGATTCAACATAGGCGACCGAGTGGTGGCGTTAAACTCCACCCCAAGCGCTGTAGCAGACAGATGTCAGACAAGAGTAAAAGGTCAGGTGTATAAGGTGCTTGACGTTGTCTACTGCCAAGCGTGTGGGTCTCAGTCGATCAACGTATCTAACGAACCAACCGATAGAGAGATGCTCATGTGCAATTGCAGAAGAAGCGTCATGCCGACATACGGAGTTCGATGGACTGCGAGTGAACACTTCACAACGATTGACGAAGCCCTAAGTAAGGCTATTGCCGAAGAGAATTATGAGTATGCTTGTACCTTAAGAGACGCAACATGATTACACCCATTAGAAATCTTCAAGAGCCCTCCAACCTGATGCAATGCGTCAGGTTTTGGAGAGGCCAAACCCTCACCGAGTGCGGTGACAAAGGTGGTTCATTTAATGTTGAACTTTACTTCCGATATTTGGAAGCAAAAGCAAAGCAATGGTGACCAAACAAATCCTATCAGGCTACGACGTGGCCACACTCGAGGAGTTCTTCGAGTTAATCTTTAACAACATTGACACGGACACCGCCGAGTCGAGAGTTCTTTTCAACCAATTATCCGTACCACAAAAATGTTTAGACTATGCTGATGTGTTTAGCGTGAGTAGTGCGTACTTAAACTTAAAAAGAATTTACACCAAAACATTCGGAGATAGTAAATGAGTAATCTATACAAGCCAATAGGTGAGGACACGTTAAGCAAAAAGGATTTAGCTATACACAACTCTGTAGTGGAGGAGCAAGGAAGGCTCAGGCCCGACAAGTACTACATCAAAAACCTTGAGAAGATGTGGTTCAAGAAGCGTATAGAGATACACGACTTCATCAGCACGATGAGAGAGGTGCCTCGCCAAGAGTTTGAGAAGCGATATCCCAAGACACATGTGCAGAAAGAGTGCAGCTCTATGCTGACGTTTGCCTTTGGCATCAACATCCAAGTGCTTGGAGAGAGGCCCGGAGTGGCCTACCACTTTGAAGGATTCTTTGACGGCGTGTGGATTACGATGACCAACCGAGACTTCGACACCGTGGTCTCTCAAGTTTACAACTTGTTCATAGAAGAGATGTTAAATTTGTGGAAAAAAGATTACTAATCATTGTGTAAACTAACAAGAAACTAACTATATTTGTAGAATCAAATCCAATCTAATGAAGAAAGATATTTTCAATCAGTACGTTACCAAGGTGGCCTCAGCATTTGGTGTTGAGGAAGAGTCCTTGTTCGTTCAAACCAAGAAGCAAACCGTAGTAGATGCAAGACAGATGTTGTTCTATCTATGCGTGACAAGACCAATCCCTATCTACGCTCTAAGAGACTACATGTCGGAGCGTGGTCTACCAATTCAGCAGAGCGCAATCATGAACGGCGTTCGCAGGGCGGAGGAACACAAGCACAAAGACAAAGACTATGCTCAGGTGCTTAGCAACATTGCAAGTTCAGTAAAAATCAAATCTTAAAATCAAATCAAATGGAAAAGCAAAGTGTTTTTGAAAGGCTATCGGCCATCAATGTTAACGACCACGTTGAAAAGAAAGCTAATAGCGGGATGACCTACCTGTCTTGGGCTTGGGCTTGGAGCGAGGTGAAGAAGGCATATCCAAACGCCACGTATGAGGTATTCAATACTGAGTACGACCCATCACTCGGATACATGTGTCACACTCAGGTGACCATTGAGGGAGAGACATTGAAGATGTGGCTTCCTGTAATGGACGGCGCTAACCGAGCAATGAAGAGCGAGCCTTACACGTACATGACTAAGTACGGTGAGAAGAGTGTTGATGCAGCTACCATGTTTGATATCAACAAGACAATCATGCGTTGCTTAGTGAAGAACCTAGCTATGTTTGGACTTGGCATCTACATCTATGCAGGAGAAGACTTGCCCGAGACAGAGACGCCCGCAAAAACAGCGGCTGCTCCGGCGGTGGCGGCGGGAACTGCTCAATTGATCGAGCTAAAGAAAGGCTCTGAGACTTGGGACAAGGTGATTAAATACATCGAGGCCAACAAAGACTTGGGGTTAGAGGAGATTGGCGTTCGTCTTAACCGCAAGTACAAGATGAGTGCGGCAGTAAAGAAAGAGATTGCTAACCTATTCAAGGAGGAAGGCAATGCACAATAACCAATCAGTCATTGACACACTCAGAGATGACTCTGAGTATTACGGAGGGGTGGGTAAGCAATACCTATCCAACTCAGACATCGGCACGTTGCTGTCCAACCCAAAGTTGTTCGGCGTAAGCCGACCTAACAATAAGAGTTTTGCTGAGGGTAGGTACTTTCACCAATCACTTATTGAACCGGAGAAGGCGGTACTAACTAAGTTTGTTGAGGCAAGCAGTCGTAATACCAACATCTACAAGGACTTTGTTCGTGAGAACAGCATACCATTCTGCATGTTAAAGGAAGAGAAGGATGCGATTGACGCCCTTGTTAGCACCATCAAGAGTAACATCTACTTCTTTGATGAGATATACAAAGACGGCAACCTATATGAGGAACCTGCCGTTGGAGAAATTAAAGGCATGATGTGGAAGGGGAAGGCGGATATCATTACAGATGAAATGATAATCGACCTCAAGACCACAGGAGATATTCAGAAGTTTAAGTACTCAGCGAAGAGTTACAATTACGACTCTCAATGTTACATCTATCAGCAGTTGTTTGGTAAGCCACTCGTATTCTTTGTGGCTGACAAGACGACACATCAACTCGGTGTGTTCCGTCCTACTGAGGATTTCATTAAGAGTGGTGAGGCTAAGGTCGAGAAGGCTATTGAGGTTTTTAATAAGTTCTTCGGGCCCAACCCCACCGAGAGTATTGATGACTACTTCATTGCAGAACTACTGTATTAATTCGCGCTCTAAAATTGGCCTTGTACCGTTGTCTCGCGGTTGGCTTAGACACAGATTGAATGCGTGATGGGAGAGCGCGAGGACTCAATGTTCCTACATATACCTATCAATTTAATCAGGGACGTTGGTGGCTGACGAGATAGCCACAAATAGTCAGGTGCGTGTAATTGGGTAGCACAACGAAAAGGGATCACCACGGAAGTGGCAGTACCAAACCGATTGCGTAGGTACAGGTTCGAGTCCTGTCCTGACTGCTAAACTTAAATCTATGAAAAACAAAAACACAATTCTCTATCAGGTGTTCGACACCTTGACAATCGTCTCAGCTATTATAGCTGTATTGGCCTGTGTCTTATCAGCGTTCTGCGCTGTTTGGTGGTCAATATTCAATGTGTATTCTGAGCAGATACAATCAGTAGGCTCGGTCTCATCTATCGTGATGCTCGTTGCTATATCAATCGCTTACTACAGCGAGAAGATTGAAGAGCACTATTACAATGCAAATCTCTACAAAGACAAGTTATGATTTTAACACCAAAGAAAGAGTTGACACTCGGGGAGTCGAGATGTCACATCAATTTCAATCCGTCCGCTGACGATAAGATTGGAACATTCAAGCGCATGATGGCTGATGCCATTGACTATTGCAACAATGAGCTGCAATCCACTGAGGACGGCGAAGCCAAGCGTTGCTTCAGTATCGCCATGACTGAGCTTGAGACAGCACAGATGTGCGGAGTAAAGGGCATTGCCAAGGGGTTGAACAAATGAGTACATTTATAGAGAGACTTGTTGTCGAGCGCGACGAACTACGGGAGAAGCACGTTAAGCTAGGTGCTTTCTTATTTGAAGATAAGTTTTTTGAGCTAGACAATGCACAGCAGGCATTGCTTCAAATGCAACACGTCATAATGGCCGCATACATTCAGTGCTTAAACGAGAGACTGCTTTTGTTAGAATCTCAAATTGGATTTGAATAACATGGGAAGATTCCTAAAGACCAAGATTGAAATTGTCAATCTAAAAATGCTTGACGTTACAGGTGTAGAACACATCGCAATTGCCGAGACAATCATTGACCTCAACGAGGTGGCAGTGGTTAGACAGCAAGCGCCTGATGATGAGCACATCATAGATGATAATCTGTGCGTAGTGTACCTAAAGAGCGGAGAGTTTTTCAACCTGCTTATGCCATACAAAGAAGTGGTTGAGGCTCTTGGTTGGCAGTAAGACATGTGCCGGTGAAGGCATACACTAAGCGTAGCGTTTAGCCCTAAAGATTCTGCGCTTAGTTACAAATAGATTAGGGCGTTTAACAAAAATCAAAATGGCAGAAGAAAAAATCTTTGCTGAAGGTTTCGTTTTCAAGAGAAAGGAGACCGCACCCGATTTCGTAATCGGATCACTATCACTCAAGTTGGATGAGGCTGTCGCCTTCATGCGTAAACATGAGAAGAACGGATGGGTTAACCTGCAAGTGAAGCAGGCACGCACCGGTAATTACTACGTCGAGCTAGACACCTTTGAACCAAAGGAAAAGAGTTCGGGTAAGCAAGGTCAGGCATCACAGCCAAGCGCAGATACGGATGATGACCTTCCGTTCTAAACAGGTAGACCCACATGTAAAAGAGGGGAGGCAACTCCCCTTTTTCATCATGTCGAAAATGCCGAAATCAAAACCCATATCTCTACTATATGTATTTTACTACTCTCTCTTTTTTATATTTCTATTTTAGAGAATAATAATTGACATTATTGACATAGTATAGAAATAATAAGGGTTACAGAAAAGAAGAACAACACAGAGACGACACTCAAATGACAGGACAAGCAACCATATTCAAGTCGATACGCGACACAGACACACCGTTCTTTGTGGACGTAATCAAATTACTCGAGCGAGTAAAGGATGGCAAGAGTAGCGACATCGTGAAGAAGATACGCATGGAGAAGGACAAGTCCATGCGTAATGAGATTAAGAAACAATTACCCGCTATCTGTTTCAGTGGTACATTCTCTAAGCGTGCAGACCAAGCTCTCATAGAGCACAGTGGTTTCATATGCTTGGACTTCGATGGCTACGAGAAGCAGAAAGAACTCCTGCAAGACAAGGAGAATTTAACCAAGAGCAAATATGTTTTTAGCGTATTCATTTCACCATCGGGCAATGGCCTGAAGGTATTAGTAAAAATTCCTGCTGACCCGCAGAACCACACAGCCTACTTCAATAGCCTAGAAAGGCACTTTAACTCACCTTATTTCGATAAGACGAGTAAGAACCTATCTCGCGTTTGTTATGAGTCCTACGACCCCTTAATCTACGTCAACGAGAACTCTTCTGTATGGACACACATCGAGGAGCATGAGTACACCGAGGTGAGTAAGGTGCGTGATGCACCAACCATCCCTATTACGGACGAGAATAAAATCGTGGAGATACTTGTAAAGTGGTGGACAAAGAAGTACCCCATGACAGAGGGACAGCGCAATCAGAATTGCTACGTCCTTGCCGTGGCGTTCAACGACTTTGGTATCAACAAGAGCTTGGCCGCCTACATCTTAAACCAATACGCTACAGATGACTTCTCTCTTGGAGAGATAGCCACGACTATTGACTCGGCGTATAAGAACGTGGCCAACTTCGGCACCAAGTACTACGAGGACGATGACCGGATGAATCAAATCAAGGCCAAGCTACGCAGAGGTGTATCAAAAAAAGAGGTCCGTCATCAGCTACAAGAGTCCAACCTGAGTGACGATGTCATTGAAGCGGTGCTTAATAAAGTAGAAGAGGAGAACGAGAAGCAAATCTTTTGGACTAAGAACGACAAGGGGCAAATCAAGGTGGTGCACATCTTGTTCAAGCAGTTCCTTGAGGACAACGGGTTCTATAAGTACTGCCCCGAGGGTAGCAAGAACTACGTCTTTGTTAAGGTAACCAACAACCTCATCGACCACACCTCTGAGAAAGAGATTAAGGACTACGTGTTAAAGCATTTGATTGACCTAGATGACTTCTCGGTGTACAATTACTTTGCTGACAACACTCGGTTCTTTAAGGAAGAGTTCTTGTCTATGCTGTCGACCATTGATATCTACTTCATTGCAGACACTAAGGACACGGTGTACTTATACTACCGCAACTGCGCGGTGAAGATTACTAGGGATAGCGTGACGTCGATCGACTACCTAGACCTAGGTGGATACGTGTGGAAAGACCACGTCATCGACCGCGTATTCAATCAATGCATGGTGACGGACCGATGTGACTTTAGGAAATTCATATCAAACATCAATGCCGGTGACGACAACCGCATGCGCTCAATGGAGAGTACCATTGGCTTCTTAATGCATGGCCATAAGAACCTATCGTTCTGTCCTGCGGTGATACTCAATGACGAGGTCATCAGCGACAATCCCGAGGGTGGCACAGGTAAGGGTCTTATCATGAACGCTCTGAGTCAGATGAAGAAACTTGTGGTGATAGATGGTAAGTCGTTCACCTTTGAGCGGAGCTTTGCCTATCAACTTGTATCAGCGGACACGCAGATACTTTGCTTTGATGACGTGAAGAAACACTTTGAGTTCGAGCGATTGTTCTCGGTGGTAACCGAAGGGTTAACCCTTGAGAAGAAGAACAAGGATGCTATCAAGATACCATTTAGCAAGTCACCGAAGATTGCTATCACCACCAACTACGCTATCAAGGGAGCGGGCAACTCATTCGCTCGTCGTAAGTGGGAGCTTGAGCTGCATCAGTATTACACCAAGTCATTCACTCCGCTTGACGAGTTCGGCAAGTTGATGTTCGGTGATTGGAACGATGATGATTGGTGCGAGTTTGATAACTACATGATTAACTGCTTGAGAAATTACCTAGTGACAGGACTTGTGAAGAGTAAGTTCGTTAACCTTAATGTGCGTCAGCTGTCAGCAGAGACATGCCATGAGTTCATCGAGTGGCTAGGACTTGTGCAAGGGTCGGATACTAAAGAATCGCCTATCATGCTTAACACTAAGCTGTACAAGCAGGGTATTTTCGACGCCTTCATTGACGAGTATCCTGACTATGGACCGAGGGCCAAGATGACTATAAGTAGAACCAAGTTCTACAAGTGGCTCACCGCCTACGCCTCATTCGTTAGCGACATGCCCGCCGAGGAAGGGCGCGATGCGCACGGCAGATGGATAATTATTAAAAAGTAATTCAACGATGGAAGACATTATACCAAGAGACCCATTCTGCAACAACAAAAGTATGTGGGACAAGATGGAGCTACTCAAGACCACGCTACTCGCCACTAAGAAAGTGAAGAGGGTAGTTAAAAAGAAGCCTGTCATGATAGATGTTCCTAAGTTTAAGAACGATCCTGTTGTGCTAGATAGAATCATAAGAAGCGCTGAGTACTACAAAGACCTGTACCTCAAGGAACAGATTGCAAAGGACGTGGTCGAGGAGAAACTCACGCTACCATCACCCATGGTTGGTGTTCAGTTCAGAGACTATCAAGCTAAGATAATTCATGATGGCTCTAAGATATTGGCCGACCACGGATTCCTATACTTAGCCATGGAGGTGCGCACCGGCAAGACACTTACAAGTCTTGGCATCGCATCAAAGACTTGTATCGGTGACGTTTTGTTTTTAACAAAGAAGAAGGCGATGAGTAGTATTGAGGCGGACTACAAGAAGCTAGCTCCAATGTATGATTTAACAGTGATGAACTACGAGAGTGCGCACAAGCTACCTGAAAAGAAGTGGGAGCTCATCATTTGTGATGAGGCGCACAGCATGGGTGCATTCCCCAAGCCTAGCAATAGAGCTAAACAGGTGAAGGACATTATCAAGAAGGCTGCATGTAAGGTGATACTACTTTCGGGAACACCATCGCCCGAGTCTTACTCTCAGATATACCACCAAGTATATGGTATACCAAATAATCCATTTAGTCATTACGCAAATTTCTACAAATTCTGCGCTGACTATGTGGACGTGAAGCAGAAAAAAGTTAACGGCATGTTCATCAATGACTACAGCCGAGGACGCGATAGTATTGTTGAGGCTATGAAGCCATACACCATTAGCTACTCACAGAAGGAGGCGGGCTTTAAGGTAGAGACCAAGGAGCATGTGATTGAGGTGGATATGAAGGAGTCTACCTACAAACTAATCAAGCGTCTTGAGAAGGACTTGGTTGTGGAAGGTGTGGTGAATACAATCCTTGCCGACACATCGGTGAAGCTCATGATGAAACTGCATCAGCTTTACTCAGGGACTATCAAGTTTGAGAGCGGTGACTCCATGGTGCTTGATAACTCAAAGGCTCAGTTCATCTATGACAATTTCATAGGGCAGAAGGTGGGGATATTCTACAAGTTCAAGGAGGAACTCAATGCACTCAAGTCAGTGTTCGGTGATATGCTCACCACAGACCTTGACGAGTTTAACAACTCGCAACATAAGAGCATTGCTCTTCAGATTGTATCGGGTAGAGAAGGCATCAGCTTAAGCAATGCGGATAGCTTGGTGTTCTACAACATTGACTTTAGTGCTACAAGTTATTGGCAGGCAAGAGACCGCATGACCACCAACGACAGACTTACAAGTGACGTGTATTGGATATTCGCCAAGGGTGGTATCGAGTACGACATTTATAAAGCGGTGACCAAGAAGAAAGACTATACATTAAATCACTTCAAAAAAAGAACACAACATGGGTAGACCAAAGAAAGTTTATGCTCAGGTCATGCTTGACCTTAGAGCTAGAGAAAAAATGGGCATTGAAAAGTACGGTGTCAGTGTTGACAGGGCCGAGCTTGATGCTCTCAAATGGATGCAACACGCTTACGAGGAATCATTAGACCATGCTATCTACATGAAGAAGCTAATCATTGAGGCTCAGAAAGCGGCAGAAGTTCCAATAGAGCGAGTGCATTTCAAGACAGATGAGAACCAATTAAAATTATTTGACGATGAACAGTAACTTACCTTGGGGCGCAGAGGGCGATCCTCGCGCTCCGTACAATGAGCCGGACGAAACAGAAGAAGAGTCAGAGGTCATGACCTATCAGGAGGCAAAAAAGAAGTCACTCACCGTGAAGTGGAGGGTAGACGCCTGCTCACAAGGTGAGGCATGTTGGTGCCGAATGATTGCAACTGTAGAGCCACTACTATTTGATGATGGTGGCGAGATTGAGGAGTATATGGTTGTGCCCGCAGGTCTTTTAGACAATGAAACCGCAGAGCACATAGTTAATTTACACAACATATACATAAGAAAGCTATGAGATTCACAAGACAAAAAGAAATGAGAGACGCTTATCATCAAAAGCGTGAGGTAATCAAGACGGGGTTCCTGTGGTTCCCGTTAACATTAAATTTAGAAACAAGATGGTTGGAAAAGGCTGAGGTTGTGTATAAAGTTGCGTGGGGTTTGAATTATAAAGGGGACGAGGTCTTTTATTGGGAGCCTGTAAAGTTTAACAACAAGTAGAGCTATGATATCACAGGCTTTATGGATTGTACTTTTGTTTATACTAGGTGCATCGGTGCTAGGATTTATTTTCCAACTAATACAATGGGCAAATGAGAAAGACGAATGCTGATATGGTAAAGGAGATTATTGATGTGATGTTTATCATCGCTGAGATAGACCTTGGGTATAACGATATCAAGGATCGAAAGGATAATTGGTATGACCTATATACCATGACTAAGAAACAACAGGATACATTCATTGAATGGACTGCAAAGTATTTGAGAAAGAACAGGCGCGTGCCAAATAGCACCGCTCTCAAGCAAGCGAACCAACTCAATCACATGTTCAGATTAAGAGTAGCGTACAATGAAGGAACAACAGATACAGAGTAAGCGTATCAAAGAGCTTGAGGCTCAGGGGTACTATGTGATAAAGCTCATTCGTACAAACAAGAATGGCATACCCGACCTGCTAGCTATACCTCCGAATAGCAACGTGCTGTTCAGTGAGGTAAAGCAGCCGGGTAAAGAACCGTCTGAGCTGCAGAAGTATCGCATGAAGGAATTAAATAACCACGGAATCAAAACAGAAGTTTACAAGGGATGACAAGGAAACAAGAGTTTGACATGCTTAGGGATATTATCCAAGCGGTCATGGGGGTAGATATAAAGAACAAGATGCGTAAGCGAGACTATGTTTATGGACGCATGGTATTTTATGTTATCATGCGGAGCAAGGGTCATACACAGCAGATGATTGGGAACTATGTTTATAAAGACCACGCAACCGTTTTGTGTGGGGTCAGAAAGTTTTATGAGCTAGTCACCGTTGATAAGTATTTGAGAGATGTGTACACCGAGTGTAGCAAGTCTTTCAATGAAGGCGTCAACCCTAATCGCGTGTTCGGCAATGCGTTCTCACAGAGTTTAACAGAAGAGTTGCAATCTCGAATAGATTCACTAATTTTGGAAAACGGAAAGTTACAAAACTACAAGAGCATGCACATACGTTTTAAGAATATCCTAAAGGAGATGCATGAAAGAACGCCTCACGACATGGAAGATGTGCTGCATATGAAGATTAAAGAAATGTTTAACGGCGGCCTATTCAAATGAGCGCAGAAGACGAAAGAGCCCAACGGTTATCGTTACGATTTAACGAATACCACACCTTGCTTGCCGAGGTCTACGAGAATGTAGTCGATAGAGAGTTTAGCAAGGTAGATAGAGACGTTAAGTTTCTAATCATGGAGCTCCGATGCGTCATCAAATCCATTGAAGAAGATGATTTTTGAAACCGAAGAAGACCTAGCAAGAGAGAAGAGGGCTATCGAGACTTTCGTCAAGATATTCTCAGGGTCGTATCAGAAGCTAGACCCATTCGATATCGACTACAAAGTGTTCGATAAAGACGGTAAGGTTGTAGGGTACGCTGAGGTAAAGGGGAGGATAAGAACCATGAGAGAGGCTTATCCTCTTCCTATTTCTGCCCATAAGGTTATTAAGCTCGTAGACAAACGTCTCAACCCTGTCATCATATGGGCGTGTGAGGATGGTATCATATACGGTAAGCCTGACAAGCTAGAAGGACAGATAAGGCAGGGAGGTAGAACTCCCCGCAATGGTGCTGTCAGCGATGTTGAGCTTATGGTATACTACGAGAAGCAGAAGTCTTTGAAGTATGTGAGGTTCTCACCTCCCTCTAAGACTTGACCCACCTCTTGTGCTCGACCCTCCTCTAGTTAAGCCTTCTCCTCTAGTTGACTCACCACGAGTTGAGCCGGTCCCTCTTGTGCTAGAACCTCTCTCGGTAGATGTGTATCCAAACTGCTTATCAAGCATCTGTCTTCTCTTAAGTCTTTCTTCCTTACTCTTCTTTCGCTCGGCCTCTATCTCTTTGTAGTTGGGCGCACTCTTGCCATACTTCTTCTCATACTCTTGAGGGAAATAACGCTTAAGCTCTGCTCGGGTAAGCTCATCCTTCTCAATCACTTGGTCTTGTTCGTAACCAAACTGAAAGTCCTTGGCTTCTCTCTTTGCTTTTGACTTAGCTCTTTCTTCAGCGCGATGTTGCTCGTCCTCCTCGTAGTAAGGAGACGATGGCCCGAATGTTTTCTCGTACAAGTCAGGGTCGTATCGCTTCATATCTTCCTTGGACTGATAGATGCCAAGTCTGCTCTTTTGGAACTCATTCTCCTGCTGTGCTTTTGTTTTTGCACGCTGCTCTTTCTGAAGGTCCTCGTATATTGTACCCATCACAACCCTTCTCACGTCTTTATAAAGAGGTATCATACCCATGTTGCCAAGTATCTCAAGTGGCAATCGTAAGAGTATCTCGTTCTTCTGCCTCTCGATAGCAGACGCTTCTTTCTTAGGTCCCTCAAATGTCTTCTTGATTGCTAAGTCTGCTGTCTTTGCAAGAGGAGTGAACGACCCGGCGAATATGGTTAAGATATCACCTAGGTCTGTCTGTTGTCCTTTCTTAGACTTAGGAAGAGGTGAGTAAGAAATGGCGTCGGTATACGGATCGTATGGATAAGTTACCTCGCCCGTGCGTTCATTCACATCAGCCTTTCTCAAGGCGGTAAAGAACTCCTCGTTTATCTTCTCGACACCCGCATTGGTGAATGCCTTCACTGCATTACCAAAGTCACGCCCTACAATAAGCGACGTGGCTGACGATGCTAGAGCTTGAGAAAGTTTCTGTAAGAAAGTCTTCTTAGTTTCTTCTTCCTCATCTTCGATACCAAACATAGATAATACAGCGCTTCCAAGTAGTGATGTCAACAGAGTGTAGGTAGTCATACGAGCGGTAACACCTGCAATAAGTTTAACCCCTTGAGCTTTTGTGATAGACCCATTACCCATAGCGGCATAGATACCTTGTCTTGCTACTGAGTATTCGTAGATAGTGAATCGAGTCATGAAGTTGTTGAAGTTCTTGTACGCTCTCTTCACCGTGCCATCGTCTGCATGAACAGCGCTCTTAAGAATACCCATAAATGGGTTGTCACTAGCACCGGTAAACATAGACTTTGTGTCGGCAACATCACGAGCTCTACTAATAGCATCCTTGTTGGCATTCATGTAAGCCTCATCATTCTCAGCAATCTTCTTGAAGTCAACCTCTTTACCTGTGATAGCTTTGAACTCATTAGCAAAAGCACCAAACCAAACAGGGCGCATCACCACCTTATCGGGAGTAGAGATGAGCGTGTCAGCTACAACCTCAACCCCGTTCTTGAATTTCTTAAGCGAGTGATTGTAGATGATGTTCGACACATCAGCAACAGCACTCCTAGATACCACCGATCTAACTCCGCTTGCTTGACCTAAGATGGAGGTGTCTATAAGTCGGCCCGTTAATGCATCACCGCTGAATAGTCGATTGGTTTGTTTACTTCTCACGTTGTCCATGATATGAACAGCGTCAGGAGACATAACCACCGAGCTGTACTTAGCACCTGTAACAAATGACGCGTGGTCCGATAGCAGAACAAAGCTCATGTTAGATGCAAGCTCAGCTGTGAACCTCTCTGCGCTAGCAAGAATAGCACGGTACCCCTGCTTAGATATCTCGTTAGCAACAGACTCCCAAAAACTATCGGTGATGAAGTTGTTGGTAAGCACATTGCGGATCGCTTCCTCGAGAGCTTTGTCTATCGCGTTGAGAATCTCTCTCTTCTCACCCTTAAATGTACCCTTATCCTCCATCATCGCGCGGGCCTCTGTAATGGTCTTTCTCGCAGTTCTGATAGCCTCAGTCATGTGGAAGTCTAAGAGTGTAAATTTGGCCCCTCTCTGCGCAGATGCGAAGGCATCGAAGTTAATCGGTGAAACATCACCCGAGCGTTCCTCTAACGTCTTAGCTTTAGAAGACGCTCTTCGTGAGTTGTTGTAAGCGTTAGCATTCTGAATACCGGTAGACCTTTCGTTCGGGTTGTAGTCATGAAGAACAGGAAGGTGAACATAGTTGTTTAGCACAGAGATGTTCTCACCGCGAATGATTGACGCAGTGTATACAGCCTTCTCTGTGAGTCCATCATTTATTTCACGAATGGTTTTGATAGCCTCAAGCTCAGCCTTATTGAAAGACTTGTGCAGCTTGTTCATATCAATCTCTCTAACCGTGTTACCCTTCTTGTCTGTCACGTCTTTGCCGTACTTATCAAGGATATCTTCTAGCAATGCAGCATCTTTCTCTTTGTACTTAGCCTTGTCCTTAGCGATATGTTTAAGGGTAGCTCTGATAAAGCTAGCCGCTGTGTTCACTTTGTCACTACCCGGATTACTGTCGTACTCAAGCTGAAGCATATAAGCCATCATTCTAAATGAAGACTCAAGTGTTTTGTTCGTGCTATACTTGTGTGACTTAGCCACGGCATCGTGAGCCGCATTGAGCTTCTTGTTCACTCTGTTCATCTCAGCATCGAACGCAGCTTGGCTTGATGCCAACATACCAAACACACCATTGAACATCTTGTTGGTCTTAAAGTCGCCGAAGATATGGCCAATGAATGTGAGCGGAGTTCTGCGGATCATCTCAAGAGCAGCGGTAGTTCCCTTGAACGACGCCTTCACCTTGCCCACAAAGTTTGAGAACTTAAGTGGCTTGGCTGTCTCAACTGATGGGACTACATCCTCCTTGGCTCTTTCGATAGAGTTGAGTTTCTCAACCAAGATTTGAGCGTAGCGCGGTGCATACCCGTTGTTGATATTATCAATCAACTTGATTACATTGTTCAACTGATTGACCGACATCTTCATGAGTAGGTCAGACTTAAGAAGGCTAGCCAATCGCTTGGCCAAGTCTCTCTCAAGTCTTGTTGGCAATAACTCAACGCTAATTGTCATAGCCTTGATAGCTCTTACAAGACCCTTCTTCTCTTCTTCTACCTCCTCTTTAGTTGCCTCAGACTTCTCAGCTTGAGGTAGGATTTGATTTTTGTACTTGCGCATAACCTCAGCCTCCTCTTGAGAGATGACATCTGCATCTAACATCTTGGCTATTGTCTTGGCGTACTCTAGCTTGCCATCCTCATCGTACACTCTGTCTTCAAATTCTTCCAATCGAAGAGCAAGTTCGTCAGCTAGGTCAATCTCATCACTAACCGCATTGAGTATCTCATTCACGTCGTTAGTAACGGTGGTTACATTGTCCAACTCAAGAACAGTGTCTGAGCTTCCGAACATATCCACTAACTCAAGATATCTCTCAAGCACCTTGTCAGGGATGAGACTAGGGTTGATCGAGAATAATCTAACCAATGACGGAGCAAGGGCGGTAGACATACCAATTTTCTTCTTGAGGTTTTGAAGGGCGCGAGGTAATTTCTTGCGGGCCTTCTCAATCTTCATGTCGTAGTTAGCATCGTTGAACACCTTGGTCATGTAGTCCGCGAACTTGTCGATAGAGTCCTGACTGAACATGTTCACCTTGGCGAGTCTTGTGATGACGCTAGCCGCTTGCTTATTGGTTATCTTTCCTGCAACGACAAGCTCTTTTATCTGCTTGGCCACTTCCTTGGCGATACTCATCCAAGCAATCTTAGCATCCTTGGCACCACGCGCTAGATCACGGAGCTGCTTCTTGAGCAACTCAACCTCATCCATGGTTATCATCTTGATATCCTTGATGGTATCAAATAGTTTAGCCACTGATGGAGCAGACTTTTCTCTCTTACCGAACTCGGCGCGCACGTTGCGGACCAACTGCTCACGCTGTGAGTCATTAGCTCTCTCGTAAACCGCAGAGTTGGTGACGTAAGCCATCACGTTCTCCATCGACTTATCCCAAGAATTGCCACGTCTCAATGACTTCTCAAGAACCTTGTTAGCCTCATCAACCATACGGGCATAGCCGGGGATTGATGACACATTCTCCTCAAGGTTGCCCGCATCAAGATTGATGCGCTGTGCTTTTATCTTAAATGGATTATAGAATCTACCTTTTGGGTCAACGATATACACACCACGTTGTCTTCCGCTTGGCTCAGCTTTCGATCGCTTAGCTGAGTATCCATACGGACGTAGCTCTTTCTCTAGTTGAAACTCGCTAACTGCAGCAGGAGCAAACCCCTTGATATCCACATTGTAACTCTTGGCGATTCTCTGAATCTCCTCAAACATCCCTGAGCCATCACCTGTTTTTTGATAGTCATAGTCAAAATGTTGCTCATCATACGGAACAACATCTTCCTTTACAAGCTGACCGTTTTCATTCCACTCTCTAGTTTCAGAATAGTTTTGGGGTGTATTATTAAGAACCTCGCTTTTTTTACTTCCGTTGGTATACCAAGTACTCGACTCTTTTACCTTCCCGTAGAATCCTGCACGGCCTGAGCCTTGATACTTAACCTTTTTTCTAACCAATCCGTTTTCATCGGTTATCTTAACAGAGGCTCCTAATGATACATCCATGGACTCATCATACTTAATTTCCTTTTGAGCTTGATTCTGAACAGAGCCATCGTCATTGAATAGTGTAATTGTAATGGTCTTTGTTAGGTCGTCTTCGTTTTCTTCTGTCGATAACTCGGCACTAATGCTTCCGTCGGTATTAAATATCTTGTAGTTTTCTAAGTCTGCGTTTTCAGCAGTTTCAAAACCACCATGGATATCTGTGTTAAAGTCAGATATAGTTCCTTCATCAAACGATATTTTCAATACGTTGTTAGCGCCTCCAAGATTAAAATATGTTTTTGATTTTGGACTAGCATCATCATTCCATTCCTGTTCGTAAACAGCTTTTCCATTCTTGTCGTTTATTTTCTCGAATATTCTGACACCGTCTTCATTCCACTGCTCTTCTTTCCCCGGTGTTATTTTGTATGTTTTTGTATACAGAACATCTCCCGATTCAGACGTGGATCTCACCTTGTACTTTCCGTCCTCAATATTTTCACGAATAGGCACACCATCGAACGGCTCATCTCTTTTATCCCACCATTTTTCTTGATTGGTATCACTAGCTTGAAAGGCGATAATCTTTCCGTTGTCAAAAGCAATTTTCTTTGGTGTCTTATTATAGTTTTCTTCCCACAACTTCCAACCATTTTCTAGGTCATTATCGTTACCTGTTCGAGATATAAGGCACCATCCATTCCAATTCTTACCCCAATGTGTGTCAGCAATTCTTCTAACCGCGGCCTGTCCTTCCTTAGTGTCCTCGACATTGTATACGGTTACGTTGGTTCCGGGTATGGTCACCTTATTGCTAAACTCCTTAACGGTGTCAGGGTCAACAGGTTTTTCCTTTATAGTACCCTTAAACTTCTCCATGATGTCGATAGGGTTTGAGAAAGCAAATGGGTCTACCTTGTTTTTGGTGGCCAACTTCTCTGCTTCAACAATCTTATATCCATCCTCGGGCAACTTCACATTACCTCTACCAATCCAATGGAACGCTAGCTTTTCTAGCTTGGGATTACCCTTGCCGTCTTGAGAGTTCTCTTCGCCGAACTTCTCAACCAAGTCTACAATGCTTTGAGCAGTCCCTTGATTGGCGATATCAGGACGCTCTTTCTCCAAGCGCGCAGCGTATTCAGCTTTCTTCTTGGCTCCTATCTGCTTAGACACTTGAGTTCCTTGAGCTGCAGCTTTAGACTCCTTATCTCTAAAGAATGATGAGATGTCCTGCCCTTTAGCCATGCGCTCAGAGATAGCAACCATAAAGTCAAGTACATCTTCTGCGGTAGCATCTTCTAAGAAGACAGGATAACCGAAAAGTTTTTCAGCAACTTGATTAAACACCGACTTGATATCATCAAGAAGTGCTCTAGTCTTAGGGGTAATATTCTCGCGAGTGATTCCCGACGCGGTAAGCAACCCACCAAGTTGAACGAGCCATTCTTCAGCCTGTTGGTTAGACTTGATGTACTCCTCATTGTTAGCAAATCTATCTAACTCGTCTACAATATTTTGATACCCATTCTTGATGAGTCTTTCTTTTATAGCCTCTCTAAATTCGGCGAAGAGTAGTTCATTAGAGCCAAATGCCTTTAAGAGAATGCCATGCCATACCTCGTGAGGTAGTGTGGTTGGGTTTGAGTTTTGATTGTTTATCAAAATCACCACCGGCTTACCATTCTTAGTGATAATAATTCCGCCCTCATCACCAAGGATACCATCACCAAGTGAAGGGCTGATGCCGTTAGCATAGTCTATCATCTCCTCGGTAGTATCAAACAACACAGACTTGAGGTCGGGGAATACATTAGCAACAGAGCGCATAGTGTTGGCGAATATCTCTGCCTTATTGGTACCCATCTTTGAGCTCATAGACTCAATGATTTTACCTCTCATCTCTTTTGCCTTTAATCCACTTGCCGTGAATTTATATATAGTGCCTTGGCGTTTACCTATAGGTAAACCAAGCACTTTACTTCTTTTTGCAGCCGACTTATCCTCCATTGCTGTGTTTCTAAACTCAGGCGGAACTTGGTCGATTGTGTGAGTGTAAAATGTGTACTGCTCGTCATCCTTAAGGCCATCGAAGAAAGCGTCAGATAACTCGGTCACCGCGTCGTTGACGTGAGCAAATACTTTAGACGCTGTACTTTGTGTGGGGGCAGGTGCGGGAGCGAGTGTTTCTTTTAATGAAGACTCAACCGTATCTATAATTCCGTTCTGCCATTCAGTTCTCTCACTCTCGGGTG
>Ga0172367_10000524_pt1 | contig 59267 bp, 57 predicted proteins | sample Lak10m_FD_114542 | JGI IMG/M metagenome (GOLD analysis project Ga0172367, IMG submission 114542) | Freshwater microbial communities from Kabuno Bay, South-Kivu, Congo - kab_022012_10m | ecosystem: Environmental > Aquatic > Freshwater > Lake | place: Democratic Republic of the Congo: South-Kivu... | reverse complement strand
TGTTATGCTTTAATTATAACATTAATTTTAATTTTTAACAAAACAATTTCAAATTTTAATTATGTTTTTTAGAGGGAGGGCAACTTAACTTTATGTAACCATATAATATTTAGTATGTTACATTTTTTATAAAATCTATGAATTAGCTAATGCTACTAAAAAAACCGATAAAAGCTTACCCCTTCCCTTTTAATCGTATTTTATTCTATAATGATTACATGGAAAATATTAAAGATAAGATTAAAAGATACGCCACTGTTGTCATCCACGGATTGATTCTGATTCTTTCAATAATAAAGACTTATATAAATCGATTTATATGGTTATTTAGAAGGCAAAAAGCTCAATATCTTCATTTGCAAGAGTTTATAGACACTAAGAGGGAGACAAGGTGCAATTTGATTACTTTGTTTGATCTTCTTGAAAAAAACGATGAAAAAACTCTTCAAATTGCCCCTATGGATGAAGGTCAAAAAACTTATCAGTCTAAGGATGAGCTAGTTAGCTATCTACCTGATATGGGGACGGGTGTGGAAATTTTAGCTATTCCTGTAGCTGTAAAGGCGTTTAAATTCTTCAGACATTTTGTAACGATCATCGTAGATAAAAGAGATCATATCGTTGAATTTTACGATCCAATCGGCTTTGACCTCACCCAGTATAAAAATGATGTCGTATGGGGACCAAAAGCTTCCAAAAAAAATCTTTTAAAGCTCACAGAATTAGTTGAATACGTTCAAGAAAAGTATGGGATTTACCAACTTATAGAAAATAAAGACATGCACCAAACAGACTTTAACCAATGCGCCCTATTCGTTTACGATAGAATTTATAAAAGAGGGGTCAAAGGGTACAGCTTCGAAGAGGCTAATAAAGCGCCCATGAGCTCAAAACAAGCCTTTATTTAACTAAAGCCGATATCTACAGATGTTAACAACGCGCTAGCTTTACTTGAAAAAGCACACAAAACCTGTCAAACCGATCATTTTCATTTTTTATTCTTTTCCCCTTTTACCCATGTTTATAAAAATAAAAGGCACTTTATCATTGAAAAGGAGCTGGTACGTTAATATCTTTCTTTACGAAAAGAGTGAGATTTCCTATACTCTTTTTCATGAATAAGAAAAAGACAGCGGTAGATATTACCCGTGAAGAGGACTTTCCTCTCTGGTACCAAGAGGTGATCAAGTTAGGAGATTTAGCTGAGCATTCCCAAGTGCGAGGGTGCATGGTGATCAAGCCTCGTGGGTATGCCATTTGGGAAAATATCCAAAGAGTGATGGACAAAGCGTTTAAAAAGCGTGGAGTTCAAAATGCCTATTTCCCCTTATTTATCCCTTTACAGTACCTTGAAAAGGAAGCGGGCCATGTCGATGGTTTTGCAAAAGAATGTGCAATAGTTACCCATACTCGTTTAGAAAAAGGGTTAGATGGAAAACTTGTTCCTGCAGGTAAGCTGGAAGAACCACTTATTGTTCGCCCAACCTCAGAGACGATCATTGGGGAAAGTTTTGCAGGATGGATTCAGTCTTATCGAGACCTTCCTTTACGAATCAATCAGTGGTGTAACATCGTTCGTTGGGAGATGCGCCCCCGTCTATTTTTACGTACAGCAGAGATTTTATGGCAGGAAGGGCACACAGCTCATGCAACAGAACAAGAGGCGTTAGAAGAAGCGCAAACAGGTCAAGCTGTCTATCAAGACATCATTGAAAACTACCTTGCCATTCCTGTCATAAAAGGGGAAAAGTCGGAAGGGGAAAGATTTCCTGGTGCTGTCAATACCTTTACATTAGAAGCAATGATGCAAGATGGAAAAGCTCTTCAAATGTGTACCTCACACTATCTTGGTCAAAATTTTTCAAAAGCATCCAATATAAAATTTCTTAGCAAAGAAGGTAAAGAAGAATTTGCTTATACCACATCGTGGGGATCGACAACACGGCTAATTGGAGCAATGATCATGGTTCATGCCGATGATAACGGGGTCATCATTCCACCAAGAATTGCAGCAAAACACATTGCCATTATTCCAATTCTTACCAATGAAGAGAAAAATGCCGAAGTTCTTTCTTATTGTAAGCAATTAAAAGAGATGTTAACGGCAAAAAGTTACTATGGCACTGAACTCGGAGTAGATGTGCTCGATGATGATAGACGTGCAGGTGATAAGAGCTGGGACGTGATCAAAAAGGGTTATCCTGTAAGAATAGAGGTGGGCGCTCGGGATATTGAGTCTAAAACATTACCTCTATTTGTCAGAACAAAAGAAAAAAGTGAAAAAGAGCTTCTTTCATTTGAACAAATCGATACTAAAATTATTTCAATCTTAGAACAGATACATATCTGCCTCTTTGAAAAAGCAAAAATTCATCGCGATCAACATACCATCTGCGTAAATACCTTAGAAGAGTTTGCTAAAGCTATCAAAAGTGAGAAGTTTCCAGGATGCTTTATCAAAGCCTCCTATGGAGGGGATAAGCAGCTTGAAGATCATATTCAAAAAGAATATGGGGTTACGATTCGCTGCATTCCAAAGGATCAGCCATCGCATTCTTCTTCCTGTCTTTTTAAAGGAAAAAATACACCTGTAGAAGCCATCTTTGCAAAGTCCTACTAATTGCTCATCTTAGGCACTGGTCATCACATGTATTAACAAAAAGGTCGATATCTACAGATAATAAACCACCCGCTTTCTTTACTCACTAAAGAGCACAGAGCCCACAAAGGTCTATAGAAAGATGTTTAATCTGAGTAATCAATAGATTCCGCTGAATATAACTTATCAAACCTCGCGGATAACCAGCAATAACAAAAAGTATCCGCGGAGTATAAATTTTTATATTCCGCGGATACTCATCAAAAATTAAAAGTATCCGCGACTTATAAAATCCTATACTCCGCGGAATCTTTTCATTCTTTTTAATACTTGTATAAGCATCTCTATATTAAGAGGTTAGGTTTGCAATTGCTCAAAAGACAAAGGCCTAATCACCCTAGCTATTAAATGACGAGGTGATCATTTTCTTGATTTTTTCACGAGCATCCTTTCGATCAGTGAGGGTAGCTGTTTGTCCAAGAAGTGGGTGGATATGAAGATTCATCGCTGATAAGACGGGTGAATTTTTTCCAAATAAGGGGTCAAGGATGGAAAAATCAGGCATAATCAAAGAGATACTTCCTTGGTGAAGATATCCGTTAGCTTTACGCCGTTGGGCAGCCCCGGCAAGTTTTTTCCCCCCATACATAAGGTCATATTTGGTGGGCTTTGCAAAACAAAAATGTTTGCATAAAGGATGTTGTGAATCAATTTCTTCAGGTAAGAGGGAAAATCCCGTCCCCTTTTCGACCAAATACTCAGAAAGTGCTTCTGCAATGTTAGAATTGATATATTTATAGCTATCCATCACATCGGGGCAAAATCCTTCATGATGTTTTGGCACAAGGCAAGAAAAGGCAAAATCCCACACATGGAATAATACCCCACCGCCAGTTGGTCTTTTGCTAAAATCAAAATCTTGAATATAAACCTTAGGATTCATCAACTCTTCTGGTTTAATAAATACCCCAAAAGTAAAGCTTGGTTTTAAAAAATCATAAAAGTGAATAATCGGTTGATCATCTAACTTCATAGCATTTAATAGCTTATCATCAAAATCCATCAACTCTGAGGCACTTTTTGAGCCGCTATCTATCACTTTCCACATAACCCCTCTCTTCCTAATAGGTTAGCATATTGCCGTTAAAAAAAATAGTTAAAATAACTAAAACCTCTTGTGCTAAGATTCAGGATAATTTACAAGAAAGAAAAAACACTCTATAATATCTAATTGGATTATAGAGAAAAATAGGTACTACTAACGTAAGGGAAGTTTATATGTCAGGAATGTTTGATAGATTCACAAGCCGTTCAAAACAAGTGATAAAGCATGCCAAACGCGAATGCTTAAAGCTAAATCACTCTCACTTAAGCACTGAACATATTATTCTTGGGCTTATGAAACTAGGTCAGGGTATTGCGGTAAATGTTCTACGTAATTTAAATATTGAATACGATACTCTTCTTGCTGAAGTAGAACTTGTTGTTGGTTATGGTCCAGAAATTCAAGTATATGGCGATCCTGCTCTTTCAGCAAAATGTAAACGGTGTTTTGAACTTGCCAATGAAGAGGCCCTTGCTTTAAATCACAACTATGTAGGTACAGAGCATCTTCTTTTAGCGCTCATTAGGCTTGAAGATTGTGTTGCGGCTCAAATACTTGAAAATCTTGGTGTCAATCTTAAAGAGGTGCGTAAAGAAATTCTTAAAGAGCTTGAGACTTTTAATTTGCAAGTGCCCCCTGTATCTTTAGGCGCAAATCAACAGGGACAAAAGCGGAGTGAACCACCTATCAATGGTGGCACTGAAAAAATGCATGCTCTTAAAGCTTATGGCCATGACCTTACAGAGCAATGCAGAGAGCATCAGCTAGATCCAGTGATTGGGCGGGCAAAAGAGGTGGAGCGTTTAATTTTAATTCTTTGCAGAAGAAGAAAAAATAACCCAGTACTAATTGGGGAGGCAGGAGTTGGAAAAACTGCCATTGTCGAAGGGCTTGCTCATGCTATTGTTAATGGTGAAGTGCCTGAAAATCTTGCCAATATGAGACTGATCTCCCTTGATTTGACGTTAATGATTGCAGGAACAAAGTATCGTGGTCAGTTTGAAGAACGTATCAAAGCTGTGATGGATGAGGTAAAAAAGCTAGGAAATATCCTTCTGTTTATCGATGAATTGCACACAATTGTAGGTGCAGGTGCCGCAGAAGGGGCAATCGATGCTTCCAATATTTTAAAGCCTGCTTTATCTAGGGGTGAAATTCAGTGTATTGGCGCTACAACTCTTGATGAATATAGAAAGCACATCGAAAAAGATGCCGCTTTAGAAAGACGTTTCCAAAAAATTCTTGTTCCACCTCCTAGTACTGAAGAGGCGATTCAAATCCTTGCTGGGTTAAAGAAAAAATATGAAGAGCATCATAAATGTATTTATACAGATGAAGCAATAAGAGATGCTGTAATTCTTTCAGATAGATATATTTGCGGAAGATTTTTACCAGATAAGGCTATTGATTTAATGGATGAGGCGGGGGCAAACGCACGCATTGGAGTAATGCATCAACCTGCAGAAATCACAGATTATACAAGTGAGATAGAAGTCTTACGTATTGCAAAAGAAGAATCTATTGCAAAACAAGAATATGAAAAGGCGGCAAAATTTCGTGATGAAGAAAGACAGCTCAGAGAAAAGCTTGATTCTATCAAAGAAAATTGGGAAAAGAGCAAGGAAGATAAAAAATCTATCGTTGATGTAGATGATATAGCGCTTATTATTTCTAAACAAACAGGAATTCCTGTCACAAGGTTAACAGCTGCAGAATCTGAAAAAATTCTTCTCATGCAAGAGACCTTAAAAGGGGCAATCATTGGTCAAGATGATGCCCTTGACACTGTATGTAAAGCTCTAAGACGCTCACGTGCAGATATTAAAGATCCAAATAGACCTATTGGATCATTCTTATTTCTTGGACCAACAGGGGTAGGTAAAACCCTTCTTGCAAAAAATCTTGCCATTGAAATTTTTGGCGGCGAAGATGCTTTGATTCAGGTAGACATGTCTGAATACATGGAAAAATTTGCCGTAAGTAGAATGACAGGTTCCCCTCCTGGGTATGTAGGTCATGAAGAAGGGGGCCAGCTTACTGAGCAGGTAAGACGAAGACCTTATTCTGTTGTTTTATTTGACGAGATAGAAAAAGCTCACCCTGATGTGATGAACATTTTGCTTCAAATTCTTGAGGAAGGAAAACTTACAGACTCTTTAGGTAGAGAAGTAGACTTTAAAAACACGATCATCGTAATGACTTCCAACCTTGGTTCTGATCTGATCAGAAAGACAACCGAAGTGGGCTTTGGCGTAAACATGGAGCAAATAAGCTTTACTGCAATGAAAGAAAAAATTGATAAAGCGGTAGAAAAGCACTTTAAGCCTGAGTTTATCAATAGACTAGATGGTACTGTAATTTTTAGATCGTTTGAAAAAGAGCAGCTTGTAAAAATCATCGATCTAGAAATTTCTAAACTTGCAAAACGTCTGGAAAGAAAAAATCTGTTCATTGATATACCTTTAGATGTAAAAGAGTTTCTTGCCGAAAAAGGATATAGACCTGAAATGGGGGCACGTCCAATAAGACGCGCTGTAGAATTTTATCTTGAAGACCCGCTTGCTGAAATGATCCTTAAAAATCCAAAGATTGAAGGCTCATTTATTGCAAGTTTAGAAAATGGCGCAGTCACTTTTACGATAAAAAAGGCTAAAAAAGAAAAAGCAACTGCTGCGTTAGCAAAAAGCCAAGAAGGATAAACTGTCAAAGCTGGGAGCGTTTTTAGTTTTTAGTTTTTAGCTAAATCACTGAAAAATAAACCCATTTGTGTAGATTCAACACAAAGGCACAAAGGAATGCACAAATACCTCTTGTTAAGCGATCAAGATCGATGAAAATTTCTAGTCCTTTCTCTGTATTCTTTGTGTCTTAGTGCTCTTTGTGACTTTGTGTTACATCTTTCATTGTAACTTTCATAACTATCAGTTTTCTTTTTCGTATTCAGCGATGTCTATTAGACTGAACATAAAGTAGGTCTGCTAAGACTTTTTTCAAACTCTAAGATAGCTTCTAACAGCTTTTCCTTTGATGGTTTTTGTTTCAGCAGATCTCTTGTTTCCTTCATCGTGGTAAAATGGGCAACTTTTGCCAAAAGGTTTAAATGCCTTTTATCGTCACATGCAAAAAGAAATAGCAAGGTCTCTGTTAACGACCCATCGACAGCTCCCCAATCAATTGGACTATCAAGGTAAACAACTACTGCTGCATCTGTATACTCATGAAGCAAGAAATCTCTTGTATGAGGAACTGCAATTCCAGCACCTAATGCTGTAGACATCAGATTTTCTCTTTCTATTAGCATTTCAGCCACAATCTCAGGGTTGATCTTTAGTTGACTTGCCGAAGCATCCATTACTAGGTGGATAATTTGCTCTTTTGAAGTAGATGCCACCCCATCAATCACAAGTCCTTTATGAATCGCTCTATATAAACAATACTTATTCCAAGTCGAAGCTCCATCGTCATTTTCCCCCATTGGTAAATCACGATCTTTTACAACAGATTCCATCAGCCACTCTTCAAGCTCCTGACGATTAAAACGTGGGGTTCCAGAAATGGTATAGTAGGGAACGCTCTTTTTCTCCATCCATTTCTCTAACGTAGCCTTGCTAATATGTAAAAGATTTGTCACATCTTCAAACTTAAGATCCATAAGCTCATCCTTTCATTAACGTTTTAAAAATAGCATACTAACAGGTGGCAAATATATTTACTATATTCTTTTTATCGCTTTCATTTAGAATTTTCAAACGAATCTCTTCTTCTCTTAATAAAGATGTAATAAACGATAAAAATGATAAATATTCACGTGGGTTATTTTCCGGCCCTGCAATTAAGCAAATGATTTTTACTGGGTGGTCATCTATCCCCTTCCACTCTATCCCATCATTGTTACAGATCCCAATAGCAATTGAAAAGCAATCCAAAAAGCTACATCGTGCATGAGGAATAGCAATGGATAAGCCAATTGCAGTTGGAACAATTTTCTCTCTTTCCATCACTTTGTCTATCACATCTTCAACTCTTCCATCAATAGATTTCTTTAAACTCTCTACAAGAGTTGTGATCGCTTCTTTTGGTGTGCAGCTTTGCAAAAAAACTACATTTTCCTCCTCTAAAGAAAATCTTTCTAAAATAAGCATCTATTTAACTCCTGTATGGCCAAACCCTAACGAGCCTCTTGTTGTGGGGGAGAGTTCATTTTGTAAATGAAATTCTACTTGATAGGCTTTAGCTACCACAATTTGAGCAATTCTCATTCCATCTTCGATGATAAACTCTTCATCAGATAAATTGATTACTATAACCTTTAACTCTCCTCGGTAATCACTATCAATGGTGCCTGGTGTATTTAATACTGTAATCCCATGTTTTGCAGCAAGACCACTTCTTGGCCTTACTTGAATTTCATATCCTATCGGAATTTCAAAATAAAGCCCTGTTGGAACAATCGCTCTTTTTCCTGGAGCTAATATGATATTTTCATCAAGTTTTGCTTTAATATCAGCCCCAGCGGCTCCTTCTGTTGCATAAAAAGGAATGTTACTTGCTTCACCTTTTACCCGTATTATTTCATTATCCTTTTTCATTCCTTCCCTTCCTTTTTTTACACATTTTTATAAAATAAAAAATTTTATTTTTTAATTGCTGCCTTTCTACAATTTGATCAATCATCCCATGCTGCAGCTGAAATTCTGCTCTTTGATCGCCATCTTCAAGCTTCCTACCAATGGTCTGTTCAATCACTCGTGGGCCTGCAAATCCTATTAATGCTTTTGGCTCAGCTAAAATAACATCCCCTAAAGAGGCAAACGAAGCAAGCACCCCTCCCATAGTAGGATTTGTTAAAATAGAAAGGGTAAATCCTCCATCAATTGCATGTTGTTTTAATGCAGCAGATGTTTTTGCCATCTGAAGTAAAGAAAACATCGACTCCTGCATTCTAGCCCCACCTGATGCAGAAAAAACAACTAGTGGAAGATGGTTTTTTGTCGCATATTCCACAAGCAAAGTAAGCTTTTCCCCCTCAGCTCTTCCTAATGACCCACCCATAAACGAAAAGTCCATCACCGCTAGAGCAATTTTTTCCCCATGCACCAGACAAGTACCTGTTGTGATACTTGAACTTGTATTTGTCAAAGCTTTACTTTCCTCAAGCCGTGCTTTATAACTTTTCGTATCAAAAAATCCGAGCAAATCTTTGGGCTCAATATCATCAAACAGCTCAGCAAAGCTTCCCTCATCGGCAGTAATGGCAATTCTTTCCCTTGATGTGAGAACAAAGTGGAAATTACATTTTGGGCACACTTTATATTTTTTGCATACCTGAATTTCATGAAGCATTTGCTTGCAATCAGTGCATTTACTCCAACCGGTAAATATAGGTTTAGACTGTATCGAAAGTTCCATTAGACAATATGAAAGCTTTTTTCTTTTATAAATCTGTTTTCCACCTTTTTCCAATCAACTACTTCCCAAAAAGCTGCAATGTAATCAGGTCTTTTATTTTGATATTTCAAATAGTAGGCATGCTCCCAAACATCCAACCCAAAAAGAACCCTTTTACCACAAAGTGGGTGATCTTGATTATGACGTATGATGATTTCTAAATCGTTAGAATGTTCATCATAAACAAGAAATACCCATCCACTACCAAATAGTGTAGTGGCAGCAAGGGAAAATTTTTCCTTAAATGTTTCAAAACTTCCAAAACCTTTTTTTATCAATTCCCCCACATGTTCTAAAGGTCCCTGTCCATGGTTTTTCCCTAAAATGCTCCAAAATATCGTATGGTTATAAAAACCACCGGCATTATTTTGAACAGCAGGTCTAAGATCTGTCAAAAGAACCTCTTCTACAGATTTGCTTTTGTCTTGATGTAATGCCTCAAGCGCTTTTACTAAGTAAGTATTATAATGCTTTGTATAGTGGATCATCATAGTCTCTTTATCAATAAACGGCTCTAGCGCATCATATCCATAGCCTAATTCTTTCATCTCCCAATCCATAGTACTCTCCTTGTAAATAATCCAAACAGTTTAACAGATAAAACTCTTTTTATCAATTTTTTTCATCTTATCATCAAGATATCTTTTGACTCGGCATCTTGTCATCAATCCAAGGGCATGAACTTCCAAAGAAGGTGGAAGATCGTCAAAAATTTCAAAAAAGACATCCACAGAAACCGGTGCTGTAAACACTATTTTATGAAAATCTGCCAAATTGATTTGATAGTAAGGTCTTTCCTTAATCAAATCATACAAAATAATCACTTCATAGGAAACAGCCTTTTCCACTAAATAATGAATCAATTTCGGCTTTGTCATCGCTGTTTGGGGAAGTAAAATATTTGCATCATCTAAATCAAGGGTTTCAAGTAGTCTAATCACTCCTTCCTCTGTTTCATCACTACCTACATACGCTACATACACACCCTCAGACTCTAACGCTTTAAGGGTTGATCTACCAATTGCAAGTAAAAATACAGGCTCTAAATGTTCTTTTGGAACTGCTAATTGTTTCATCGCATGAAAAAATGACCTAACAGCATATTTTGAAGTAAAAAGAATATGTGTATAGGCATAAATTTTAGAAAAGGCTTCCTCTATTTCCTTACTATGAACATTTCTTATTTTCATTGAAATCAATGGGTAATGAAATATAGACTCCCCTTCTAAATACCCCTCTGGATCAATGCCTGTATAGATAATTTTCTTTTCCACAGTTTCCTAAACTCACCTTTTGAATTATTTTATAACACTTTATCTATTTGAGTAATAAATGTATAGCTTGATGAATTGTTTCCACTTCAATAATTTCAAGACCACAAACATTTTCTAACGTTTTACTACACTTTGGAATCACAACTTGTTTAAAACCAAGACCTGCAATCTCTTTAAGGCGGTTTTGCATTTTTTGCACCCCCCTAATTTCTCCACCAAGGCCCACCTCTCCAATCACGACAATATCTGACCCCACACTTTTATTTGTAAAGGAGGAAGCTATTGCAAGAGATAGCGCTAAATCAACGGCGGGATCTTTTACTTTTAAGCCGCCAGCAATAGAGAGAAATACATCATAGTTTGAAAAATGCATCCCCACCTTTTTTTCAAGTACTGCAAGAATGATGGCAAGCCTTGTAGGATCAAATCCACTTGCCTTTCTCGCTGAAACAGCTGCAGCAGATGGCACCACCAAAGCTTCAATATTAATAAAAATAGGCCGAGATCCCTCCAAAATCGTCCCTATTACACTTCCTGCCTGAGGGCTCTTTCTTTTTTCTAAAAAGATCATCGAAGGATTTTCTTCTTCTTTCAGCCCTTCTTCCCCCATAGAAAAAATGGCCATCTCCTCACTTTTTCCAAATCGATTCTTTTTTGATCGAAGCATACGGATCTCAAGATCTCTATCTCCCTCAAACTCAAGAACTGTATCAACAATATGCTCAAGGACTTTAGGACCTGCCACATCACCCCCTTTAGTCACATGACCTATGCAAATGGTTGTTACGTTAAGCTCTTTTGCAATTTTCATCAGAGAAATAGCAATATCTTTTACCTGAGCCACCGATCCAGGCGGCGATGAAAGCTCCTCTTTATGACAGATTTGTATCGAATCTAAAATCATAAAATCAGGTTTTAAAATCTCTATCTGCTGCACAATTTTTGTGAAACTTGTCTCTTGATATAAATAAAGCTCCCGGTGCTCAGCTTTGACCCTCCTTGCTCGTAAGGCCGCTTGCGATAACGATTCTTCTCCTGAAACGTACAACACCTTTTTTCCATTATCTGCCAAATGCTTAGCCATTTGTATCATAAGAGTAGACTTTCCAATGCCGGGCTCACCCCCTACTAAGGTTAACGACCCTTTGACAATGCCTCCACCAAACACCTTATCTACCTCTTTAAACCCAGAGGTAAACCTCTCCTCTGCACCAATTTCTACCTCTGTAATGCGGGTAGGCTTTTGAACTGCATGGGCACTAAGTAGATCTTTAGAAAGCTTTGCTTCTAAAAATTTTTCAATGGTATTCCATGATTTACACTCTGAACAATTACCAGACCAATGACTTTGGGTATTACCACACTCAGTACATACCCAAGAACTTAAGACTTTTGCCATGTTTGCCCTCAATTACAATGGTAATAGAATAAATCTTTAACACTTAATTGAATAGCGAATTTTATTGTATTAAACATTTTAAAATAATAGTCGTTAACTATCAATATAATTATGGTTTAATATGAATAAGAATATTTTAATTACTGGAGGACGCTTCCCTTCTGCATTAGATTTAATACGCAATTTGTCAAAAAGTGGTAATACAGTGATGGTTGCCGAAACCACACATATCAACTACTGCTCCACCTCAAAAGCAAACACCAAAAACATCCTTATTGAAAGTCCGAGAGGAAATGAAGAAAAATATATCGAAAGTCTTTTAAAAATCATTGAAACAGAGAAGATTGATCTTTTAATTCCCACCTGGGAAGAGGCTTTGGTAATTGCTAAGTATCTAGATAGATTCCCCAAAGAGGTACCCTTTACCTCAGAATTTGCTTTAGTGCACGCCCTACATAATAAGTGGGAATTTTACCAATTGGTAAAAAAGCTTGGGTTTAACACCCCAGCTACTATGCAAATTGCTAGAGAAGAAGATTTTAAAACTATTCCATTTACATCCTTTTATTTAAAATACAGCTACTCTCGTGGTTCAAATGGCACCTTTCATGTAAAAAAGGGAGAATCTTTCCCAAAAGTGGATCTATCCAGTGGCAATAGCGTTCTTGTCCAAGAGGAGTTAAAAGGAAGACCTTACTGTACTTACTCAATCTGCCATAAAGGGGAAATTAAAGCCCATGCTACGTACCCGGTACACTACGAAAGACTTGCTCCAACGATCTCAAGGGGGCGCTACTGCTTTTCCTTTGAACAAGTTCATCATCCTAAAATTTTGGATACAATTGTTGAGTTTGCAAAAAAAACAGGTTATACAGGATCGCTTGCCTTTGATATCTTTGATGAGGCGGGGGAAATTTATTTTCTAGAGTGTAACCCAAGAATTACCTCTGGATTAACCCTGTTAACCTCTCACCTAAATCTAGATGAAGCATTTTTTAATTGTAATAAAACAATGCTTCAGCCGAAAGAGGGGGAAATAAAACAAATGCTTTGTCCTGCTCTATTTTTCGCAACACACTCTGCGATGAAAAATGGCTCTTTTAAACCCTATCTAAAAACCCTTCTTACCACCTCTGATTTGATTTTTAATCGCAAAGATCTAAAACCCTTTTTCTTTCAAATCGTGATCGGTCTATATCAACTGATATTAAAATTTAGACATAAAAAGGGGGCCACCTCTGCGTTTTCCCATGATCTTGATTTTGAAGGCTAAAAATAGTTAATCTTTGCTAAAAAGGCCGGTACATGGTATCTTTTATGCATGAAAAAAGTCCTATCTCATTTATTATTTATTACTTCATTATTTTCCATCCATATTGATGTAGAAGAAGATCTTCAAAAACATCTAGAGTTAGCCTATAAAGAAGAATTTTCAGCAGTAGGCTGGGTGCAAACCAAAGATGCTACTTTTACAGGTACACTTATTCACCCAAAAGTTGTGCTAACTTCTGCTCGCTTATTAAAAAATCCAGAAGATCTCTATTTTAATATTTATATTTTTGACAAATATTTTTGTGTACCCGGAAAAGCAATTCTTCATCCAACCTATCTAACGATTAAGGAGGAGAATAATCTATCGAGGGAAAAACTTGCTTCTGAAATAGCTCTGATTATCCTAGATGAGCCATTGCATGGAGTTAACTATCTAACACTTCCAGCAACCCCAACAAAGGTCAATCAGCAAATGACGATCATAGGGTTTGGTAAGTGGTGCTTTCAAAACCCAAAATTTACTAACCAAGCAAAACTTGGTTGTAACCTTTATATACACGGTAAAAGCGGTCTGTTATTACAAGCCCCATACTTAAATGATGCCGATCTTCCATTATTTGGACATCCTGTTGATGGAGATCTAGGCTGTCCGCTCATCTTAGACAATGGAACTTATACCCTCAAAGGAATTTTTAGAAATCAGTATCAAGAGAATGAACATTCCTATTCTTTATTTATAGACCTATTTCCGCATGTAAAGTGGATAGAAACCACCATCAAACAATCGCTACAGGAAAAATAATCTTATGAAAAAACTACTTATCCCATTTCTATTGCTCAGTTCCCTTTTTGGAATTTACATAGATAATGTAGATCATTTAAAAAAGCATATCGATCTTGCCGCAAAGAAGAACTTTGCCGCCATTGGAGTGATTTATTCTGATAATGCCTATGGTACTGGAACCCTTATTCACCCAAACATCATTTTAACAGCAGCTCACGTTGTAAAAGATCAAGAAAACATACGATTTCAAATTCTTGTCGATGGTAAACGGCTTGATCTTGCCGCAAGAGCTGTTTGTCATCCAAAATTCAGCGGAAAAGCTAGTCCAAATATTGGCCAGGAGGATATGCCTGTAGATATCGCCCTTGTCTTTGTCGATGAGCCCATTTTAGGTATTGATTATCCAACACTTGCCGAATACATTCCTCCTCAAGATCTGATTTTTTATGCCACAGGCTATGGAGGCTGGAATGGAGCGATCCCCCATTATTTTCTAGATAGAAAATTATCAGGGATTGCCATCATCGAAGAAATGAATGATCAATTGATAATTACAAACTGTAATAATCTTAAAGATATAGAACTATTTGCCTCAGGACGTCCTGGAGATAGCGGTGGTCCTATAATGACCATAGAGAAGGAAGATCTTATCCATGGCGTTTTATCCTGCATCATATTTGAAGAAGATAAAGAGGGTGTTGAAGGCTCTTTTAAAAAAGAACCCTCTTATACTGTTTACCCAAAAATACATAATCATATAGATTGGATTTTAGACACTATAGAGGCAAATATTGAAGGTTGAAGAAGAGTTACTATTTCCTTGGATCCACCAGCAAAAGAACCTTTTTCTAAAAACTCATCAATTAGAAAAATGTGATTTGATTAATCTTGGAATTGGCGATACTTGTCACAATTTACCACATTGCATTACAAAAGCACTTATGGAAGGGATAAAAACAATGGGCAAATGCCCTATTGGTTACGGACCGGAACAAGGAAACCCTCTCTTTAGAAAAAAAATTGCTGAAACTGTCTATTTTGAGCAAACATTTAGTGAAGATGAAATCTTCATCACCGAAGGGATCGCAAACGCACTACCTCTTCTGCTTAGCCTTTTTGCACCTGGATCCAAAGTGGGTATTTTATCCCCCACCTATCCAGGTTATAAATCGCTCCTTGAAGTGATGGAGCTTAACATAATTGAAATTGCTGCAAGAGATGATTTTTCATTCTCTCTTCCAACAGGGCGCCTTGACTGCATGATCCTTTGTACGCCAAATAACCCAACAGGGATTGCTTTTACAAAACAGGAATTAACCAAATGGGTAGAGTGGGCAAATAGAAATGGAACAATACTCTTAGTTGATGGCGCTTACGAAGCATTCATCACTTCTGAAAATATACCAAAGTCGATCTATGAAATCCCGGGATCAAAAACCTGCTCGATAGAAATGCGCAGCTTTTCCAAATCAATTGGATTTTCAGGACTTCGCCTTGGCTATTTTATCGTCCCAAAAGAATGCGGTTACTTATCGGCTGCTCAAAAAATGATTACAGTCAAAACAAATGGGGTATCATTCCTCAGCATGGAGGGAGGAATTGCCGCACTGTCAGAAGAAGGGCTCGTTCAAACACAAAGGCTTACCTCTCACTATATGAACATGACAAAGAAATTAAAAGAGCACTTAGTAGCTAATAGCCAAAATGTAATCGGCGGAATCGATGCCCCCTACCTTTTTTGGCAAATAGAAGGATCTTCTAAAGAAGCATTTCTGAAGCTGCTTTATACCAAAAGATTAGTGACTGTCCCAGGGATTGGATTTGGAAGAGAGGGCTTTCTTCGCTTATCCGGGTTTATTAGTGAAGATACCTTAGAAAAAGCAAAAGCGGTCCTCACCTTTTAAAAATAAAACGTATGCCATAAAACCATAGCATACGTTTATCTCTGAAAACCTAATTTAAAAATTTTTTTAAAATAGGCGCTACTAATTCGAAAGCCTTAGCAATCTTTACACTATTAGCCTGGAGATCAACCTCTGATTTACTTAGAAGCAATGATCTCATTGATAAAGTAACATCTTCGATCAGTTTTAACTGTTTGCGTGAAAACTTTTCAGTAAGCGCTGCTACCTTAGGGAGAGCATAACATACAGACATACCTTTATCAAGAGCTTTACGAGCAATATTAGCAGGTTCTTCCCCAATCTGACTAATTACACCTTTCATAAAATCAGAAATTACTGCTTTTTCTTTATCAGATTCAGCAAGAATCAACTTACATGAATTCAATTTACTTTCAGCGCTCTTCATAGAAAATAAAAAAGACTTCTACTTTTACATAGAAGTCTTTAATTAGCATAGCGATGATAAAATTGTTCAAATATTTTTGTACTTACAAAATATCATGATAAATCTCCTAAATCAATATCTTTTGTATTGTTTTGAAGCTCAATAGCAGCCTTACTCAATGCTTCGATGTTTTTTGAAACTCTATCAAATTGATTTTCAATATTTCTGAGAGTGTCTCTAACCTCTGTACTCATATCAGAATTCGACTCAGAATCGTTATTAAAGGATCCAAGATCTATTTTATCTAAAGATTTACTTTCATTTTCTATAAACTTTACTATAATTTTATAATTTGCAATAAACTCATCGTTTGTGGTGCTGTGAAACGCTGCCTTAATTAGACAATACCCCTTCTCCAAAGATTGAAATATTCTGTTTATATTAGTTAAAAGATCTTCAACACGCTTATCGTCTTTGGATATTAATACAAAAGATTCAGCTGCTAGCTTCATAGCTTCTTTTACCTCTTCCACTTTATAGAGGAACGATTGTAGTTGCTTATGGGGGAGTTTACTTGTCAAAAAGTCTGAAACAACTATACTCTCGATCTTACCTAAACTTTCGGTAACCATTTGTTCCATCTCGTTTTTAAGAGCTACCAACAAAGACTCATCTGTGACACTATCAATCAATTCTCCAAAATGTTTTGTTAAATCACGTGTAAATTCTATTAAAGATGCACCAAATTTATGGACTAGACACATGAAACTCAGTACCGATTCACCAAAATTATAATTTAATTTATCTAAACCTGATTCTTCAATAGATTTAAATGAATTTAATACAGATTTCATATTTGCAGTAACTTCATCAACTGTAGAGCTTTCTAAAAGTATTCTCACCTGAGTGTAACAAGTCTCCAATATTTGAATTATTTTCTTAATAAGATTTATATTATTAAGATTTTTCTCATCCTTTACCAAGATAGATCCTATGGAAATCGAAGTTTCTCTTACAACTGCAATTAATTTTTCAATATCATTGATGACTGGTTGTAGCTTATCTTGGGGCAAAATACTTTTCAAAAAGTCTGAAACAATTAGTTCAGAATTAGCTATTTTCACAGTCTGACTTGGTTTAGACTTTGTAATATCAAAAGTAAATGTATTTCTTAATTCAAGGCATAGCTCTTCAAACGCTTTAAATTTTGCATGACCTTCAAAATGCTGCTTTGCGTTTGCAAGCGCTTTATCTAACAATTGAACCGCTTTTGGAAGTTCTATTTTACCATTACCTTCCCCCCGCTTAAGGTTGCTAAGAATTTCTGTAATCTGATCAAAACAGATCTGAATATCATCTTGTTTTGGAGATGTTTCAGCGATATCTTTCAAAGCTTGGATTAACCCTTTATTGAGCTCTCTCATTTTGTCCAGTGGATCTTTAACTTTTATTTCTACTCTTTGAGGATTAATATCAATCACTGCATCCCCTAAAAGTCCCCCTACGGGATCATATTTATGAATTCTTTGATCAAGATATTGGACCTGCATTTCCAAAATCCATAGATTAACCGCCTTTATGATTGCAAATATCCCTAAAGTTATGACCGAAATCATAACATGTAAGCAAGTTTCTTGTTCTCTTTTGATTTTATTAATTTTTTGAGAAAAATCGCTTCTTTGAGCTCTTAAATCTGCTAGTTCTATTCTTTGATGCCAAGTTTGTATACTCATTTTTTGTATCCTCTTAATTATTATTACGACAGTCAAAAATTATATGAATTTTTTGTAAAAAATCAATCATTTTTTAGTAAATATGAAATATTTTCACCCTAGTCCTATTTCAGATGGCTTTAAAAGGTTGCATCTGGTAATATCTTAACCTCATTAGAGGGGGGTATTTACATTATGAGATATGAAATTTCAGCAAGTCAACTCTCGGAGATCGCAAAAAATGGTGTGGTATGGTTTACCAATGTCCTTACAGAGAAAGAGCTTTCGGTCTTAAAGCACCATGCTGGAACTAGAGATTCTTTCCAAATCTGCCCTTTAACGAAAAAAATCCTCACTAGCCGTAGCCTTGGATCTTTATTATTTGAAATCATTGAAAAAAGACCTATTCGATTAGTGATGAGCAAAAAAGTATTTCCAAATGAGTCCTTAGACTTTGACAATGTGTCAATAGACACCCTCTATTTAGGCATATTTTTCCCTTTTGATGGCGATGCTGCTTTATTTTTCAATAAGAACTTTATTCCTGAGTTTGAAACAGAAGGGCTTGTCGTTCTTTATGGGGACGCTCGATCTCGATATGTGAGAAAAGATCAAGATCCTGAGGTAAGCTATTTACTTAAAAAGGGGTATGCAAGCGGCGATAAATTGAGCGATAAAGATTACCCATTAGTATTTAAGTAAGACAGGGTTATAATGAAGATAAAGCTCAAAACTCCCCCATACGATCCAAGAAAGCTTACTCGAACATTATTTAACACGCCCTTTAACCCAGCAGTGAATTTTGCACTCGAAGATCCTTTGCTACTTTTTTCAGATCCTTTGGTTCAAAATGAAGGGCTATCCTATGCAAGGTACTTTTGCAGCAACTCCCCACTATCTTTAAAAGCCCCTGAATTTTTAAAGAAAAAAACCGATGTAGAGGCCCTTTTTTCAAAAAAGGCTCACGTAGAAAAAACAATTCTTCTTACCTATCAAGAAGATGCGGCTCATCTTGTGGGAAAATCGTTTTTATCGTCACAGAAATTTTTTGTTCCTGATTCAGTGATTTCTCCATTTTCTGATGGTTCAACTATCTATTTCTCCCATCAAAACCCTGCATCCCTACTACCACTTCTTAAAAGCGCAGCACTTGATCATATCCCAGTTGTCTACATGCCAAAACTCTGCCCTGTCCATGGAAGAATTGATCTAGATCTTTTTTCAAAGATGAAAACTCAGTATGAGTTTTTCTTTGTAGTGGAAGATCATTATACCTTTGGGCTAGAAGGGTTGACTGGATTTGGAAAAAATAGTGATCATAAGCCAATAGATCTTCTCATCACCCACATCCCAAAAACCTTTGGAAAACTATTAACCCTTATTTCCGGAAATAGTGATTTATTAGATACTCTTCTCTATTATAGCTTTACAAAAAACGCCCTCTTTCCCCCAGCACCCTATCTTGGCATGTTTCATGCAGCAATACAGATGATCGAATCTTTGAAAGATCGGAGAGAAAAGTTAAAAAACTATACAAGCAAGCTTTTGCATGCCTTTAACGATCAGATCGATAGCAAGGGACCTTTTATCTCTATTCATTTAGATTCAATCGATGAGAAACTCTCTTTTACCAAAGCCTTAGTCGATAAAGGATTTTTACTCCCCTCATCCTCATTTAGTCAAAAACAGCGCTCTCTTATTTTCCATCTCAATTATTTGCTGGATGAAATTTCTATCCACCACCTTGTAGAGATAAAGCACTCCTTTGAAAGAGAAGTCATCTGCGAAAGTATCTAAGTTAGAAGCCCCTATTTTTCCATTTACTTCTCTAAGCAAAAATCACTTGCGTTTATTCAACTTTTTAAATCTATAATTAAATTAATAATAATAATTATAATTAATTATGAATTTTAAATACTTGCTTTTATTTTTGTGGTTTATAACATCCCCTATCTTTTCAGAGGAAGCTGGGTCGGTAAATGTCTATATCACAATTCCCTCAACAAATGAAGATGAAGAAGGAGAAGGTGAAAGTCCAGAGCAAATATCAATTACAACCTTTTATGCTGCAAACCATCAATACTATTCATTAACCCCTTCTGATATTGCAAAAAGTGTTAAACAAAAAGCCCCCTTACTAGAAAAGGCGCTTTTTGAACTTTCTTCTTTGTTTAAAGCTAAATGCTTAGCTCTTCCTCTACTAATAGAAAAGCAAAAAAGTAGTGACCCGTTGCTTATTTCAATCTTTCAAGAACAAACCGATTCTTTTAAGCTACTGTCAATTGATAGTTCAATTAACTCTATTGCCGTTAAATTGTATCTTATTGATCTTACAAAGTCATTAACATTGGAAAATATTACAGAGCTAAGATCAGGGCAAAAATATTTTGCAAAGGATATGGAGGGAAAAGTTCTCTTTATGGTCATGTTAGACAACGTATCTTCATCTGATGTAAACAAGCATTATTTACCCTTAAAGGTGCACTATGAATCTTTATAAATTGCTATATTTCATATTTTTTTTAGTAGCGTTACATCTTCATTCTGAGGAAGGTGAGGCCTCTTTTGACGTAATTGTTACCTGCGAAGGATCAATATCAGTTGAAATTAGCGTATCTGATATTGACAAAGTGTTTACCCCTCAGTCGGTAGCAGAATACGATGAAAGTCAAAAGAATGTTCTTATTGGATCGTTCAACGTTATCGTCCTTGCAACTACTATGGAACCTTTCACTCTATCCTCCTATTCTGCGCCTGCTTATGTCGATAGTAATAACCAGTTCCAAGCACTTTCACAACTTCCAGGGATAAACCCAACAAAACTGTTTTATTTTGGTAATAAAAACAAAGATGGGGGATTGTCTACTACCGAACTATTTAATAATTCGATAATTATAGAGAACTATTCCTCCACCATCCCTCAAGAGCTCAGCCTTACAATCGAGGTCTTTATGCTCTCTCGTCAGCTTTTGCAAAAAATTGGTCACACCTCCTTTATGCCCTTACAATTTAATTTAGCGGGGGCATAAGATGTGTAAAAAGCTCTTCTATCTATGTTTATTTGCCTTTTTTATCCAATGCAGAGCCAAAAATCCTTCTGGACAAGTTCAAATCATGGTGAATAAAGGGGAAAGTTGTGCTGTGGTTATAAGCTCTCCTATCTTAATGAATTTTATACCTTCAGAAGCAGCCGCAAGACTTGTTGGCACAGGTTCAAATGCATACTATCTAGGGCAATTGTCGGTCTATATGTTTAACAACATCTCTGAACCGAGCCATGTGTTATCTTTAACCAGCACTACATTTGATACAAGCTTAGATCAATATGTTGCCATCCACGGTAGCTTCAAACTTCCCATTGGGATTAAAAAAAATTTTGATGTTTCAGGAAATCCCACTCCATTTGAATATATCTCTACCTCCTCATCAACCGTCACCATCAGGTCGAGCTCTTTTGTCATCGACGAAACTCGAACTTTCTTTTTCTATGTTTTGGAAAATAGTGCCAACATCTTTACCGATGGAGATTATACAGCTTCCTTTACGTTAAGTTTTGCCTCAATTTAAAATGTTTTTTATTTTTCTTGCTTAATTTTGTTTTAATTGCTATTAGGAGAATATATAAAAACATTTTATTAATCTAGGAGAAAACATGAAAAATAAACTTGCAATGATGCTGTTTGTAATTGCATCATTTATTGGGCTTGCCCACACAAGGCTCGAGGCTGTATCGGCAGTACCAAGCCAATTATGTATTGGTGTTCTTATTGGCGCCACAAACACCACTATCTTAAGTACTAACACATTATCTACCGCTTTAGACGGCGGTATTGGTACCTCAGGTACCGATGAGCAATTAATTGGATTTGTTGAATTCAATGTGACAAAAAATTTACCAACAAGTGCTTCATTTAAAATAGCTCAAAATGAGCCTCAACCTGATGTATTACCTGCAAGCTCAAACTGGCCTTTATTTTTAATCGGTCAAACACCTAGTGTATCTACTACTGATACTTTAATTAAATGGGTAGCGATGAAACTGTATTCTAACGTAAACTCAACAGATACCGGTTCTGCTTTTGTCTACGTAGCTCCTACAGCAGTTGCTAACAGTAGTGGTCAAGCAACATTAAAAACAACTACAGGTAGTACGTATACAATGTATAATCAAATAGGTATTCTTTCTTGCTATGCAGTAGATGATGCAAATAACTCTGCTGCTGCCGGTACTTATGAAGGGACATTTTTATTCATATTCTCATAATAAAACGTTGCTATATACAGTTACGTCAAAACCTGGAGGTTCTCTCCAGGTTTTTTTCTTTACAGAAAAATCCTTTCTTTAGATAGTCATGATGTATGAATACATTTCTTCTTTTTCTACTATTTTTCCGTACCATTATCTCTGATGATTACTCTGTTGAGATTAATAGCACAATAGGAGCTTCACGTTTCATCATGCTTTCAGAAAACACCATCAGCAATATTGCAACCTCTATTGATACTACTGGAACAGATGAACTATTATTAGGAAGTATAGAAATTAATCTATTTAATAATAGTGTGAGCGGAACAGATAATGTCTACATAGAGAATTTGGAATATGATCAAACAAATGCCATTTTTTGTGCAAAAAGTATCAGTAGTAATGGTCAATTGCGCATTGAAGTGTCCACAAATAGAAACACTAATGGAAATCTTTACACAAGTGGAAGTCAAGATATCACCCCCGCTGCTAAAGCGTTGATCAGGTCCACAACGACAAATATTGTGAATGAAAAAACGATTCTAACATTTTATGCAAAAGATGATCCAAACAATGATCCAGCACTGGTGGGTTCTTATACTAGTAACTTTCAATTCACTTGGGAAGATGTTTAGGGCTGCTGTAACACAAAGTATACCGTAGTGCGATAATTGCCAGCAGCTTTTCCTGCTAGCTCCCCTTGTTTTGCAAAAAAAGTTAGTGTATGTGCTTCATTAACAATGTTTGGTGCAGATGGACCTGTTCTATTTCGTATGGATTGATTATTCACTACCGTGGTAGTTGCTGTATTTCCACTACTATTTTTATTATCTTGAAATAAAAGCTCTATCCGTTCTTCACTAGTTGTTATCTCAGGGATTTGATTGATACGTCTTGTTTCAATAGCCGAACCTGTATACACAATAGATTCTAAAATCACTCTGTTTGTCTCACCAGCTCCAAGGGTAGTATTATCATTAATAGTGACGATAAATGACCCCATAAGTGTATTTGATGAGCTATTGCTAGTTATCTGCGCTCCTGTAAATTGGTTAGAGAAGGTACTTGTGCTTACTGATATAGAAAACACACCGCCAATTGCGGCTTTAAATTCCCCTTCATAGGTAAACTCTGCTGTTAAAAAGGGGCAAATAAGAAAAATGAGCAAAGAGGTTTTCATAAAGACACTTTGAAAGAAAAAAAAATTTTTGAAAAGAAAAATCTTTGATGAGTATTCCCTAATAATCTTTACCCTGCTAAACTATTTTTAACTACTTCATCAAGGGGGTAATATGATCGATTTTCCTGAAAAACTCTATGTAATAGGAACAGACTCTGGCGTCGGAAAAACATTAGTTTCAGCAATCCTTACCCTAGGGCTGAAAGGCTCTTATATAAAACCTATACAGTGCGGGGTGATCCCTTGTACAGACACTGAATGGATACATGACATTACTGGTTTGCATAAAGACCACTTTTTAAAAGAAATGTATCGCTTCCCTGATTTTCATGATCCAAATACACAACATACCGATGTCAATATTTCTAGACTCCTTGAAGAAAAGCTGCCTAACACCTACGGTCATTTAATCATGGAAAGCACTGGCGGTGTGATGGTTCCAATTTACGGAGACTATTTTCAAGTAGATTACCTAGCCGATTTACAAATCCCAACCCTCCTTGTTCTTAACAATAAAAAAGGTGCGGTCAATCAAGCCATCCTTTCTATTGATAAGCTTACGCAAAAGCATGTACCCCTTTTTGGCATCGTATTAAACGGAGCTAAAGATGAGACAAACAAACAATCAATTTTGCAATACTGCAACGTGCCTCATATCTTTGAATTAGAGCCCATAGAACACATTACAAAATTTTCTCTCCAAGAAGCATTTGCTCAAACCTTTCAAATGGAACCTGCCCTTAAATAGCCGATAAATTAGCCACCGATGCTACAAGAAATGCTTGCATATTTGCAATAATGGACTTTGATGTTGCCGATAAGTTAGGGTATTTTGCAAATTCTGCCCACTGCTTACTAATTGCCTCTAATTGTAAGGTATACTGGTCATATAGCACCCCCCTATTAACTACTAAGACCCCTTTTTCATAAGTAGTTGGATCATATAAGTTATTATTCCCTATCAAATAAGAATCTATCATGGTGATGTTTTGGGTTAAATAGTTCAGCTGGGTTTGTTGAAGATTAGATAAATTTGTGATCACTGTTTGAAAGGTTTCAGTTCTGTCTATAGCGCTCATCTGAAAGAAAAAATACATCGAATAGATTCCAGCTAGCGCTTGATGTATCGCAGAAAGATCTACCGTAATTGTGATTGTTTTATCAATTTCCTCATTAGGAGTAATTGTTTTTACCCACACATTATCAGTAAGGCTAGTTGAATAAAACACCCCTTGTGTAGAGATCACCCAATTAGTATAACCCAAAACATCTGAAAATAACGTAACACCGCCAATATTTGGATTTATTGCAACACTATCTGTAGATTGAATCGCATAAAAATTAGGGCTTGTGACATCTAAATTGCTCATCCATGGAAACGCAATTGCATATAAATTATATCCGTTCAAAGAATTTGGGTTGGGCTTTGCTTTTACTGTAAAAGTAACATCACCACTTGCTAACGTAGCAACTTCTTTTGCCGTATAGTTTTTTAAGACTTTTGGACAGTCAATATAAGCGGTTCCTGCGGCAAACAAAGAGGCATTACTAGGATAAAATGGAGGGGGCTGAACTTGCAAAGTAACCGACCCATCATTATTCTTTAAAATAAAAAAGTAAACGATCCTATTAGCGTAGTTATCTACCGTATTAAACCCTTGAGAAGGATTTTCTATCAGCGTTACCTCTGCGTTCAAAAAGGCCAATAAAAAAAGGAAAAAACCAATTTTCATGAGCCTAAAATACTATAGGACTTAAATGCCACTACAATTTGCTCCATCACTTGATCGATGGTAAAGCCAAAGTCGTGTTGAAGATCCTCTACCGGCTCAGATTTTCCAAAAGAGTCAACACAAATATGTAGACCATCCCTTCCTGTATAGCGCTCCCAACCAAAAGATACGGCAGCTTCCATACTTACAATAAAACCACAATTTCTTCCAAGGACACTTTCTTTATAGGGTTTATCTTGCTCTTCAAATAAATCCATGCAAGGCATCGAGACAACTCTTACATTTTTAGAAAATTTCTCCGAAGTAAGTCGTTGATGCGCCTCTTTTGCTAAATAAAGCTCTGAACCTGTCCCAATAATGGTAATATCAATAGGTCGACTTGTATTCTCTTTGATAAGGATGTAGGCCCCTTTACCCACTGTTTCATCAAAATCTCTATTTGTTTCTTTCAGCGTAGGAAGAGGTTGTCTTGTAAAAATTAATGCCGACGGTCCATTTGTCCTATTCATTGCAACCCACCAACTTGCGCAAGCTTCATGAGCATCCCCTGGCCTAAATACAAACAGCCCAGGCATCGCCCGTAACGAGGCAACATGTTCTACCGGTTGATGCGTAGGTCCATCTTCCCCTAAAAAAATCGAATCATGGGTAAACACAAATAGCGTAGGATGTTTTGAAAGGGCTGCTAAACGAATTGCATTTCTCATATAATCAGAAAAACATAAAAACGTACCAATAAAAGGTCGTAAATGAACCGTTGAAAGGCCATTGGCAATTGCCGCCATTGCAAACTCTCTTACGCCATACTTAATATTTCGTCCTACAAAATGACCTCTGCTAATCACCCCATAATTTTCTAACTTTGTGAAGTCAGAACCTGACAAATCTGCCGATCCCCCAATCAATGAAGGGACAAATTTAGCAATTTCAGATAGCGCCATAGAAGAGGCTTTTCTTCCGGCTACTTTTTCTTCAAATGATAGATGCTGTAGTGCCACTTTTAATGCATGAGGGATGCGATGGTCTTTTAACCCTTTAATTTCACTGGCAAGTTGTGGATACGATTTCTGATAATTACTAAACATATCCTCAAAATGGATTTTTTTCTTCTTCATTAACTCTTTTCTTTCATTGAAAAACTCTTTTACCGCAGCCGGTACAAAGAATTTTTCCTCAGAGATCCCCAAAGCACGTTTTGTAGCAAGCACCTCTTCTTCTCCAAGAGGGGAGCCATGAACATTATGGGTGCCAGCTTTATGCGGAGAGCCAAACCCAATTACTGTATTACACACAACTAAAAGCGGCTTTTCTTGCGCCCCTTTTATATGCATCAGTCCGTCATATACTTGTTCTATCGAATTACCATCTTCAATTTCCACCACATCAAAACCGTATGATTTATAACGCATAACCACATCATCACTGCAAGAATCAGAAAATGCCCCATCAAGAGTAATATGATTGCGATCATAAAGAAGAACTAAATTATTCAAACAAAGATGACCTGCAAATGAAGATGCTTCATGGGATATACCTTCCATTAAACACCCATCGCCTGCTAAAACAACCACTTTATTTTCGAAAATAGGAAATCCATCCTTATTATACATTTCCCCTAAAATTTTCATCCCTAAAGCAATACCCACAGCATTTGCAACCCCTTGGCCAAGCGGTCCTGTGGTAACTTCTACCCCTTCAGTATCAAGTTTTTCAGGATGTCCTGGAGTTTTTGAGCCTTTTTGTCGAAATTGTTTTAAATCGTTGATAGAAAGGTTATACCCTGCCAAATGCAAGGCTGAATATAGGAACATAGAGCCGTGTCCTGCAGATAGGATAAAATGGTCACGCCAAATTGCCTCTTCATCGGAAGGATCGTAGTGTAAAAATGCACCCCATAATACGGCACCAATTTCTCCACACCCCAGCGGAAGACCTGGGTGGCCAGAATTTGCTTTTTGCACTCCATCGATGGAAAGGCCTCGTATCGTATTTGCCACTTCTTTAAATAGTTTCTTTTGATACTCACTTAGCATGATTTTTCCGCCTTTTCTTGCTTTTGAAGGAATGTTATTGTATTATGTATTGTATGTAAAACCTGGAAAAAATTCTAATGAAAACACAAGAAATTAAAAAAAAGTTTCAAAAAGCATTTGAAAATAAAGGTCATATCGCCTACCCATCCTCCTCAGTGATCCCTTTTAATGACCCCACCCTTTTGTTTGTAAATGCAGGGATGAACCAATTTAAGGAAATTTTTCTAGGAGAAAAGACAGCCCCTCATAAAAAAATCACCACTGCACAAAAATGTATTCGTGTTGGTGGAAAGCATAATGATCTTGATAATGTGGGACATACCTCACGTCACCTAACGTTTTTTGAAATGCTTGGAAACTTTTCTTTTGGAGACTACTTTAAAAAAGAGGCTATAGCGATGGCTTTTGATGTCAGCTGCAATGTCCTTGGTGTAGATCCAAAACAGGTATTTGTCTCAGTGTACAAAGAAGATTTAGAATCTTTTGAGATTTGGAAACAATACCTTCCTGACACGCAAATTTGCTTTATGGGAAAAGCAGATAATTTTTGGTCAATGGGAGATACTGGGCCTTGCGGGCCATGTTCTGAATTATATTTTGACCGTGGTGACAGCTTTGGCATTTACAAAAGTCCTGCACATGATCCAAACGGTCACCGCTTTATTGAGTTTTGGAACCTTGTGTTCATGGAATATAATGCAGGCAAAGATGGATCAATGACAAAACTTCCCTCTCCATGTATAGACACAGGCCTTGGGCTTGAAAGAATGGGGGCGCTTTTAAGCGGCAAAGAAAGTGTTTTTGAAACAAATATTTTTGTCTCTTTAATTGACAAACTCTCTACTATGACAAATATCCCATATATTGCTAATAAAGCTGCCTACCATGTCATTGCTGATCATTTGCGTTCATTAAGTTTTGCAATCGCAGATGGTGCTGCCCCTTCTAATGTCGAACGTGGCTATATTTTAAGAAAAATTCTACGAAGAGCCATCCGATATGCAAGACAACTCAATATTACCAAGCCATTTTTAGCAGATCTTTTTCCTACCCTTTTACATGAAATGGGAGAGGATTATGAAGAACTAAAAAGTTCCCAATCACGGATCAAAGAACTACTTACTCTAGAAGAAGAAAATTTCCAAAAAACCCTTTCTCGGGGAGGAAATATCCTCTATTCCATCATCGAAGAATCAAAAAAATCTGAGTTAAAAGAAATTACCGGAAAAGACGCCTTTACCTTAAAAGACACCTATGGATTTCCTGTGGAGGAAATTTGCCTACTTGCCAAAGATCACCATCTTGGGGTAAACCTCGACAGCTTTAAGTTACTCGAAGAAGAGGCAAAAGAGCGCTCAAAAAGGGCGCATAAAACCCACGCTCAAGAGGTTAAAAGTCAGATATTTCCTGAATTTGTTAAAAAGCATGGAACTACCTTATTTCTACGTGATGAATTAACTCACCCTACAGCAACAATTACTGGTATTTTATATAATGGTGAATTTGTAAATAAAATAGAGGCTGGCGCAAGAGCCTCCATTATTTTAAATAAAACCCCATTTTATGCAGAAATGGGCGGTCAACGTGGTGATTTAGGGACTTTATCACATCGTAAAGCACATTTTCACGTTGAGGATTGCAAATCCCCTTATTCAGGGGTATTTCTTCATGAAGGGCTGTTACAAGAAGGGGTATTAATTGTTGGAGAACCGGTACATGCCGAAGTGGAAATACACACCCGCATCCACACAGAAAAAAACCACACCGCCACACACATGCTTCACTATGCCTTGGAAAAGGTATTAGGCCCCCATATTCAACAAGCAGGATCCTATGTTTCTGAAACAGGGTTGCGCCTTGATTTTACCCACCACAAAAAAGTAGAAGATAGGGAAATTGAAACAATTGAAACCATCATCAACGATGCCATCTTTAAAGGATACAATATCACCATCAAAGAGATGAGTTATGAAGATGTCAAAAAGCAAAAGGATATAAAACAACTTTTTGGGGAAAAGTATAGCGATACTGTGAGAATGGTCTCGGTAGGAGATTTTTCTAAAGAGCTTTGTGGTGGAACCCATATTAAACACACCTCAGAGATTGGATTGTTTAAAATTGTAAAAGAGATGAGTGTTTCCTCCGGGGTTCGAAGAATTGAAGCAGTCACTTCAAGACAAGCACTTAACTTTATCTCAAAAAAAGAACATTTATTAACACAATTATGCCAGCTGTTAGAGGCTCCTGAACCAAAAGCATTAGACGCCCTTGTAAAATTGAAGGAAGAATACAAAGAAACAAAATCTTCTTACAAAAAACTTCAACGCGATCATATAGAAAATCTGGTACATCATATTCTTTCAGAAAAGCAACCGATCAAAGAACATTTTTATATTTCCAAAGAAGTTTCTATGGATAGTAGTGAATTTACCATCTTTGCCACAGAGCTTTTGTCTAAACTTAAAGATGGGCTGATCATTCTTGCCAATAACTACAACGGAAACTATCAACTCCTTGTGCAAAAGACAAAATCGGCAACCTCTTTACCCTCTTCAAAAGTACTACTGGATGCAATGCTTACCCACCTTGATGGAAAAGGGGGTGGCTCAGAAATTGTTGCACGCGGATCCTTTACTCAACCAACCAATATTTCTAAAGCGTTCGCTCACGTCTATTCATTGCTAAGTTTTTCTTGAAATAAATTCGACATCTAATGTAATCTCTTCAACCTAAACAATTTGGAGGATTCATGGAGCTTAGTTTATATGTCATAGGAGATGGAAGATTTTCAACACAAGATCCAACACCCGGAGAAAATGATGTGCGTTCCATTAGTGCAAAAGAAGTTGATCAACTTTATAAAGTTTATAAAGACCATCTAAAAATAAAGAAAGGCTTATATTGTATGATGAAAAATGGCCTCACTGTAAAAGAAAATGTAGTCGATATTACAATAGTGTTAATGAAGATATCAAATATTTCTATATTATCAATTAGATGTCCGTTTTTTCTTCAATTCTTAGAAAGAATATCAATAACAACAATTCAAAAAAGAAGTAGATCGATATCTGCAAATCATCGAAAACCTTATATCGTGATCTATAGCGATGGTAAAACCACGATTGAACTTAGGTAATTTTATAAATTGACTAAATCAATCGATATAGGCAAAATATATCTTTTACCTCTCTAAGGAGTTCTACATGAGTGAAGAATCAAGCCATTTTCTATACATAGACAGAAAAAATAAAATATATTCTTTTACAAAACCAAAGACATCAAAAAAATTTGAACCTATCTCCAATGAAGATTTCCTCCTTTTAGAAAAGATTTTTACTGATAACGTCCAAACTTCTGACGATTTTAGATCGATGGCAAGAAGCAGTAAACAATCCCTACCTGAACTTATTGTTGATTTTATTAACACCTTTATTCCCGAAGGATCTACAGAATTTCGTATTAACAATAAGTCGATCAAGTATTTTTACAAATCTAAATAAGCCTTTTATTCACGAAAAGTCACAGTCCCACTTTCGGATCAAATTATACCATGAAAGAGTTAACAACACTTCCCATCTTTTCAACAATATTATCACATCTTGAGGAAGGTGTACTGATTGATCGTGTTTGGGATTTACCAAAAGCACTTCTGTTAAGCTATTTGTATACACACCACAAAGGCGACATGATTGTGATCACCTCAGGAGAATCTGGCTCTACTTTATTTGAAGATTTATCTTTTTTTCAAAAAGATATTTTAGATTTACCTGCTTGGGAAACATCTGGAAGTTTTGGTGAGCGCCCTTCAAAAGATGTGATGGGAGAAAGGCTTACTATCTTAAAAAAATGTGAATCATTAAAAAAGAAGATAGTATTTACTCCTCTATCTTCTTTTTATCAAAAGATTTTGTCAGAAACGATGGCACAAGGCTCTGAACTTACCTTTATCACAGGAAAGGATTTTTCATTTGAGACACTCATTCCTACCTTAGAAGCTCTTGGAATGCATAAGGTTTCTATTGTGAATGACAAAGGGGAATTTGCCCTACGTGGGTCAATTGTTGATCTTTTTCCCTCACATGAAAAAGAGCCCTACCGGATAGAATTTTTTGGCAATACTATCGAATCGATTCGTACCTTTGACGCTAATTCTCAAATATCGACTGGAAAAATTGATAAAGTATCCATAGGGATTTCTGATGAGTTTGAGCTGTTAAAAAATGATGAGGATAAACGGCCCCTTCTTTCTCTATTTACTAACCCAATCCTTGTTTTTGACGAAATCACACACTTAGAAGATAAAGCAGCCATGCAAGGGCTTATTAAAAACTTACAACAGACGGTACAAAAAAAACAGCCCCACCTTTTCTTTACAAAAGAGCATGTAATGGAGATTGCAAAAGATGTAAAGGTGGCAAAATCACAGATTGAATTTGAAATTTTTGGAATCACAAAGAAGATGAAATTTTTCCCGCTACCTTTTGCCGAAACCGATCATTATGACTTTGAGGAAGCAAATCATCTACTACATTCGGGATATCATTTCACCCTTGTTGCTGAAAAGGAAAAAGAGCTTGAAATTTTGTATGAATCGCTCTTTGGGAAAGAGAAGAAGGAAAATGTTCATATTGAAACTGGCTACCTTTCTTCAGGCCTTGTCTATGAACAAAAAAAATGGATCATCTTCCCCTATACCCTCCTTACAAATAAGAAAAAGCTAAGAAGATCCCCTTACAGACGTGGTTTTGGAGCTCCTTTATCAGAATTTCACCAACTTGAACGTGGTGACCTTATTGTTCATTTGCATAATGGAATTGGCAAATATGAAGGAATTGAGAAGAAGAAAAATCATCTAGGCGAGATCGAAGAATTTATCGAAATTTCTTATGCAGGGAAGACAAAGCTGTTTATCCCCTTATCGCAAAGTCATCTAATCACAAGATATATTGGCCCTCATAGTGGAGATACCGCTCTTACCACCCTTGGTACAAATAAATGGGCGATGGTTAAGGCTAAAACTCAAGCATCGATTACCTTGTACGCAAAGGAGCTATTAACTACTCAAGCGATTCGTCAAAAGCAAGGGGGCTTTGCTTTTGCAAAAACAGGTCCCCTTACTGAAGAATTCATCTCCTACTTCCCTTATGAAGATACAATTGATCAAACAGCTGCAATTGATGCTATCTTTGCCGATATGGAATCATCCGATGCAATGGACCGTTTAGTTCTTGGAGATGTAGGATTTGGAAAAACAGAAGTTGCCATGCGTGCTGCGTTTAAAGCTGTAGCCGATGGTGGAAAGCAAGTGGCGCTTTTAGTACCGACTACCATTTTAGCCGTTCAGCATTATGAAAATTTTGTCGAGAGGATGAAACCGTTTGGGGTAACAGTTGCCCTTATGTCAAGATTTCAAAAGCCCCATGAGCTTAAAACTACGCGTGAAAATCTATCCATCGGAAAGATTGATATCATTATTGGCACCCATCGGATAATTAGCCAAGATGTTGTCTTTAAGGATCTTGGTCTATTGATCATTGATGAAGAGCAGCGCTTTGGTGTAAAGGCAAAGGAGGCCTTAAAAGTAAGAAAAGCATCGGTTGATTGTCTTACCCTTTCTGCTACCCCTATTCCTCGAACTCTTTACATGTCTTTGGTAAAAGTTAAAGATCTTTCTATTATCTCCACCCCTCCGATGGACCGTCTTCCCATCCAAACGATTCTTGCCGACTATGATACAGAGGTTATTGCCCATGCTCTTAAACGAGAATACTTACGTGATGGCCAGTCATTTTTTATCCATAATAGGGTGGAAACAATCGCAGAAAAAGCTGCTGAGATCCAAAAGCTTTTACCAGAGGCAACAATTGCCATTTGCCATGGCCAAATGCCCGCAGATTTGATTGATCAAGTGTTTCATACATTTAAATCAGGGCAAATTGATATACTTGTTGCCACAACCATCGTTGAAAGCGGCATAGACATCCCAACAGCAAATACAATTCTTATAGAAAATGCTCATCAATTTGGTATTGCAGACCTTTATCAACTGCGGGGAAGGGTGGGTAGATGGAATAGATCGGCCTATGCCTTTTTACTGCTGCCAAAGAATCGAACACTTCCTCAAGAATCGATGAAAAGACTTACCGCTTTAACAGAATCCTCCTCATTAGGCGGGGCTTACAAACTTGCTATGGTCGATCTAGAAATTCGAGGTTGTGGCGATATTTTAGGGACAAAACAATCAGGTCAAATGGAATCAATTGGGTTTCACCTCTACTGTAAAATGCTTACACAAGCCATCGAAGCTCTAAAAGATGGCAAAGTGATCTCATTTTTAGATACAGAAATTATCCACTCCTTTAATGCAAATATTCCCGCCTACTACCTCATCGAGGTTTCTCTTCGTCTTGAAATCTATAATCGATTAGGAGGATGTCATAGCGAGGAGGAAATCGATAGACTATTTGGTGAGCTAAAGGATCGCTATGGTAAACCTCCTCTTGAAGTTAGGTGGTTATTTGTCCTTGCAAAAGTTAAAATTCTATGTCAATCGTTAAGCATCTCAAAGTTAACGTTTAAAACAGTAACCATTGAATACACTACCCTTCATTTGGGGAAAACAACTGCTCATTCAATGCTCTTTACTCCTTGCAAAGACCCTGACACCTTATTAAAAGCATTAAAAGTCTCTCTCATCAAATGACTATAGCTCATCATCGCTTACTTCTATAGCAATGGGCGCTTCTTCCTCAGCTACTCTTCGTTCAAATAAAATCAGATTGATGATTCCCCCAAGAAAAATCAATCCCCCTCCAATATAAAAACTTTTTGTTGGAACAAAGTTAAACAACCCTCTTGCGAGAAGAAAGTGAAAAAAAGCAAAAGAAAAATTGTAAGGGGCAAGTTCTGCTGCGGAGCATAATTTATACGCGTGAAAAATCAAAGCTTGTCCGGTTAACCCTATAATAGCCGTGATGCCGCAGAAGAAAACTTGTGTAAGGGTGGGTAATTGAAAATAATAAAGAATTAATGGAGAAATCAGAAGTAGATTAAATGAAAAGAAGGTTATAAGATAGGTGTAAAAGTCTTCATAATCAGTCACTTTTTGCATGATGATTAAAGATAGCGCCCAAAATAGACTTGCCAAGGTAGCAAATAAAATCCCAGCATTATAAAAATTAGTTATATTCGGACCAAGAATAGTCCATACACCCATTAATCCTACGGTAAGAGAAATCCACTGCATAATAGATACTTTTTCGCCAAGAAAGAGCCAGGCAATGACTACGATAAAGAGTGGGAAACTATTGGTAAGAACACCGACTTCAGCAAATGAGGCATATTTCAACGCTGTATAGTAGGATAACGAATAGAGCGAGCCTGTGCAAGATCGTAGGAATATCCACTTTATATTTCTTGATCTTATAATAGGCTTTTTCATCAAAATAGATCGAAAAAGTAATAACGATATAATGATTATATTTTGAACTCCGAAAATCATAATTAATGGAATTTTATCTGCGGTCAAGCTATAGACCATTAAACTTGCTAAACTAAATGCAAAATAAGCAGCGATAAGTAGTATTGCCCCAAATGATTGCATGATTTCCCCCTACAGGCTAAAGCTTTGTGTTCAGTCGATTACGACAATTAATTTCTATATATTATAATAAATTTAATTATGGAACATTTATTTAATTATACAGTAAAATTATCATTGGAATTAAACTCATTAATTGAGGATCTATTTATACTTCAAAGGATTTCATCCGAGAAAAAAAGTTCACCATTAACGGGTAAAAATATAGAAAATACAAAGATAGAGATCAAGAAAAAGATCTTTTTCCTTAAAGTTTTGGAACATATTTCCTATTTATCTGATGTTAAAATAGATATTAGTAGAGCAATAGCAGAAATTGATTTACTTTTGACCTCAAACGACTATTTTCCTAGCGTGTCTAGAAAAATTTATTACTATCTTAGCAGTATTTATCAAAATTATGAAAAACCTGCAGAGACAAAGAGTCCAACCCTTCAACACAAGTTGATACAAATGCTTGAAGATACAATGAAAGTAACGGAAGAAATTCTGCTATCATTTTACGGACTTATTTCACCTGTAGAGGATTTAGAAGAAAAATTGATTAAAACAGTGGAAGCGTTATTTGCCCTTAAGCTTGAAGATCTTGAAATGGACGAAAAGTTTCACGTAGAGGCCTTTTTCAATACTATTCAAGATGCTTTTCGGGAAAAAAGTCTTGAAGGATGGGAAACAGCCTATATAAAATGTACCGGTATTATGAACGATTTAAAAGAAAAAATCGGCATTACCCCACCCTCTTTTCTAGAAATAACCTATGAAACAAAGGATCAAGAGTTTCAAATTTTCTTTGATCCGCTAGAAGAAGATGACGAGGATGATGATGATGATGAGTATGACGATGACTTCTTAGGTTAAAATAGCCTATTGATATTAATCAAATCACTTTTTTGTAAGATAATGGTAATGATTAAGACCGGTGCTACAATTTTGATAAAAAAGTGCCATAATGAGAAAAGGGCCGTTCCTTTTCTTCCATGCATAAACTCTTCCTTCATTACACTTTTAGGAACAATCCAACCTATAAAAATCGAAGTAATTAGTCCTGCAATAGGAATAATCCAAACAGAGACAATTTGATCAATAGTTTCTAAAAATGGCAACCCGTAAACATCTTTCCACTCATGAAATATCCCAGATGATGCTGAAAGTGCCGATGGTATTCCAACAATAAAGGTCATAATACAAACAATGAATACAGCCTTTTTTCTCTCAATTTTATAGTGATCCATTATATTGACTGCAACAACTTCCACAAAGGCAATCGATGAGGTAATGGCTGCAAAAACAAATAGGGAGAAAAAAACAACTGCTATAATTTTTCCAGCAGGAAGTTTTGCAAATAGAAATGGAAGGGTTTGGAAGACCATTCCAGTGCCCATCGAAGGATCCATTCCAAAAGAAAAAATCACAGGAAAAATGAGTAACGCAGCAAGGGTTGCAACAATAATTACGGCAATAGAGACAAATGTACACATTAAAGGGACATTTTCCTTCTTACGTAAATAGCCACCATAAGAAATCATGATCCCTTGCCCAAGACTTAGGGTGAAAAAGGCAAGGCCTAAGGCTTCAAGGATTGAAGAGACTTTAAACGATCCTGGTTCACCGTAAAGTAAATAGTTCAACGCCTTAGAAAAGCCAGGTAACGTCATATTATAAAGAACCAATAGGAATAAAAAGACAAATAATAATCTCATCATGATGGTAGACCAATACTCAATTCCCTCTTTAACACCAGAAAAAACAATCAGCATAGTCATAAAAGTAAAAATCCCATGCCATAAAATCGAGATACCCCCTGAGTTTGAAAGGATATAAAATACTCCTGACACTCCTTTTGCATCCATTCCCTTACTGAAATCACATAAAGACATCACAATGTAGCTTAATCCCCAACCTGCAACAACGGTATAAAAGCTCATGATAAAAAATGAGGCAATCACTCCAAGCATACCCCCAATGCGCCAAGCTTTTCTTTTATCCAGCACTTCAAAAGAAGCAACTGCCCCTTTGCCTGCACTTCTTCCAAGTAAAATCTCTCCAATAAGTACAGGTAAGCCGATAAATAGTACACATACAATGTAGCAAAGAATAAATAACCCGCCCCCATTATTTCCCACCGTAAATGGGAACTTCCATAATACCCCAAGTCCTACGGCAGAACCAATTGCCGCAAATAAAAATCCAATTTTTGATGAAAAATGCTCTTTCTCCGTCACAGTTGTTCCTTCGTTTAAAAGAGGTTAGAAAAATTAATTAAACCGCTGGTTTGCAAAATGATGAGTAATATTACAATTGGAACAACCACAGAAATTCCAAAAAACCAAAGAGAAAATCCCCATTTAGAGACCGCTCCGTCATAAAACTCTTTTTTTAACACAGATCTATCCATTCGGTAGCCAATAAATAGCGCCGTAAAAAGTCCTGTTAAAGGAATCAGCCAAACAGTAGCAAGATTATCGACCGTATCTTGAAAATTATGTCCAAAAATCTCTGTCCATCCTGTAAGATTTCCACTACCCCAAGAAAGGGCACTTGGAATGCCACAAATAAAGGTAGCTAAACAAACAAAAGCCGTCGCTTTTTGTCTGCTCCACTTTAGTTTTTCCATTACATTAGTGGCGACAACCTCTACTAAAGGGACCGCTGAAGTAAGAGCTGTAAAGACAAATAGGGAGAAAAAGATTGTTGAAATGACCATCGAACCAGGAAGTTTTGCAAATAAAATTGGCAAAGTCTTAAACACAAGTCCCGGACCTGAATCGGGAGCAAACCCAAAAGTAAAGACCGCTGGAAATATAATAAGTGAGGCAAGTATGGCTACAATCATGACAGAGATGACAACAATAAAAGACATTTTTACAAGGTTTACACCCTTTTCTACATAACTTCCATAAGAGATCATAATCCCCTGCCCTAAACTCAAGGTCATAAAAGCAAGCCCTAATGCCTCTAGAAAGCTTAGAAAGGTAAAGGCTCCTTTTTTTGGAATAAAAATGAAGTTTGCAGCCTGAGAAAATCCAGGAAGGGTTATGCTATAGAAAAAAAGCCCAACAAGCATAACAAGTAAACATTTAACTAAAATTTTTGACCAATACTCGATCCCCTTTTTTACACCAGCTAAGACAATACCCATTGTAATTGCAGTAAAGACCCCATGCCATAAAATAGTGATGCTTCCACTTTGTGATAATTTGTCAAATATCATCCCCACCCTAGAAATGCTATTGCCAGAATAAAAGCCCGAAAGAGAAGTTAAAATATAGCTAAGACCCCATCCAGCAATCACAGAGTAATAGGTCATAATCAAAAACGAAGAAAGTACACCTAAATACCCACCGGCAACAAGCTTGCTATTTTTATAAGAACTTCCCTCTTTAAAAGCGATAATTGCAGCACTTTGCGTAGATCTGCCTAAAATGACCTCACCAATATACAAAGGAATACCGGCAAAAAAGAGGCAAAAGAAATAGGCAAGGAGAAAAAGCCCTCCCCCATTTTGTCCAATTACATAAGGAAATTTCCATAAAAGACCAAGACCAATGGCAGAACCAATCGATGCGAGTAAAAACCCTATCTTTGATCCAAAATGTTCTCTTTTCTTTGCTTGATTCATACATTTTTCCAAAAGATTCATAAAAATATACCACAACAAAGAGGCAAAGTAAAGTAAAACAATCGATTTTGAAGATATGAAAAAAATAACTTGATGTAAATTTCAACTAGCTTACAATAAAAAGTATGAATACTTCCTTAACAATTCCTGGAAAAACATTTATCCCTCCTGATCATTCAGACGAGCCAAAAATGGCAACCCTTTTCTTGCAATTTCCTGATGTTTGTCACTCAATAAAAACGACCCTTTCAAAAGGTTGCTTAAGCGGTTTTTCAATTTGTAAACAAATAAGCAAGCATTTTGAAACAATCACCTTGGTTATGGTGATTATTTGTGTAGCTATTGCTACTATTTGTGCAATTTCGCTTTTTTTTATAACCGCAGCTACCGTAAAAACGACATTCCTCATCATAGCCCTTGTTGCAGCAGTTCCAGCAGTGTTGATTACAGGAGGTTACATCAAGCAGTATTTTTACCTAAAAAGGGTGCAAAAGGAGGCAAAATTCTTAGAAGAATGTTCAAAAGAGCTCCAAAAAGCCTATAATTCCCTTGAGCAAAACAACAAAATGTTTACCGTAAGCATTGAAAACCTCAATAAAGAGATCAAAATTTTTGAGCAATATACTTTAGAACTAAAAACTTCGGTTGAACATCTTACCGCTGAAAATACCACCTTTAAAACATCTAACGCAGAGTTTGCTAGTCTAAATGCAACATTAAATACAAATCTTGAAAACCTGAAAAAAATCAACGCTCTGAATGAAGAAAAATGTAAAGCCTTACAACTTGAATTTTATAATGAAAACCAAAAACTTGCAGATTCGAATTCATTATTGCAAACCTCAGTAGACGATCTTAAGAAGACAGAGGCAAGATTAAAGGACCACGTTGAAAAAGCTGAACTTCAATATGAGCAGCTTAAAAATTTTAATGAGCACCATAAATTAATGGCACAGATCCTTCACGATCTTGAAGAAAAAACCAAAGAGTTTAAGAAAGAGATTCACGATCTTGATATTGTAAAATCAGCAATTGATGCTACCTTGGAGAAAAATCAACAGCAAAACATTGAAATCAGCGAGCTTCTTACTAGAAAGAAAAGCGAACTTGAAGAAATCACCCAGAAACTGATGGAAGTGACAAATAATCTACACAAAAAAAGCTTATCATCTACATAGAAGCATTGCTAAAAACTCCACTTTATGGCATACTTAATCCTTTACAAAAAGAGGTATTATGTCAACAGTTGATGCAAACGCACTAAAAAAAGGGATGAAAATTGAAATTGATAATAATCCTTATGTTATCACTCAAGCTGATATTGTGAAGCCTGGAAAAGGTCAAGCCTTCACTCGAACAAGATTAAAAAATTTACGCACTGGCCAGCAACTTGAAAAGACCTTTAAAGCCTATGAAAAGCTTGACCTTGCCGATATTGAAGAGCTCTCTATGCGTCTAATATTCATTGATGCTGAAGGGGCAACCTTTATGCATGATGAAAGTTTTGAACAAGTATCCATTCCTTTTGAACTAATTGGCTCAGATAAAGATTGGCTTAAAGAAGAGGTTCTTTATGCAATTATTATTTATAAAGGAGAAGTGGTGGGTTTTGAAGTGCCAAATATGATGGAGCTAAAAATAACAGAGACAAATCCAGGAGAGCGCGGAAACACAGCTTCTGGAAAAGTAACTAAACCTGCAATTTTAGAAACAGGGGCGGAAATCCAAGTGCCAATTTTCATCACAACAGGCGAGATAGTTCGTGTTGATACAAGAACAAGAGAATACGTTTCAAGATGCTAGTGAAAGAAAAACTTGTCAAAAGGGCGGGGGCTTTAAAGCAAACCAGAGATTTTTTTGACAGCCGTGGTTATTTAGAAGCTGATGTTCCCATTTTTGGAAAGGCTGCAGCAGTTGATGCCTTTATTGACCTTTTCGAAGTAAACGGCGGCGGATACCTTCACTCCTCCCCAGAGCTTCGTATGAAAGATCTATTGTGCAGCGGCAGTGGTAATATTTATTTTTTAGGCCATGTGTTTAGAAAAGAAGAGGAAGGTTCAAAGCACAACGAAGAATTCACGATGCTTGAATATTATAGGACAAATACAAATGAATCAGAATTTCTCTCTGAAATGATCCTCTATCTATCTCTTTTTCTTGGAAAGCGCAGCGTAGAGATCATTCCCTACCTCTCTGCTTTAGAAAAATATACCCCACCTACCCTTCCGCCAGAGACTAAATCCTACTCTAAACAAGAGCTTGAGCATTTTATCCTTTCTCACTATGTAGAACCAAATCTTGGGCAAAATTGTTTTTCCATCCTTACAGATTTTCCTCCTTCTGAAGCAAGCCTTGCAAAAGTAGTTGGGAGCGTGGCTAAACGTTATGAAATTTTTGCAAACGGGACAGAGCTTGGCAATGGTTTTTTTGAACTATCTTGCGCTGACACTGCAAGATCTCGCTTTTTAGAAGCAAATGAAAAGCGCCTTCATCAAAACAAGCCTACTTACCCACTTGATGAAACCTTTTTAAAACATCTTTCAAGAGGTCTTCCAGAAAATACTTATGGCATAGCCATAGGGTTTGATAGACTACTCATGCTTGCACAACATCAAGAAGAAATTGCAAACGTCTTATGGAAAAGCAGTTAGTAAACCTTAACTTTAGTAGAACCTGAATAATGAAGCGGTTTTCTTCTCCCAACAGCAAACGATTTTTTTGACACCCGAAGAGAAGGAGCAGCTTGCCTTCTTTTATGCTCGGTTTTATAAATTCTTCTAATCACATCAAGAACAATATCAATAGAAATATTTTCATTTTTTGCAATGAACTCGGGGTCCTGATAATCCTCAACATATCGTTTGATCACTCTATCGACAACATCATAAGAGGGAAGCGTTTCTGCATCCTTTCCATGGTGACGAATTTCTCCAGAAGATGGCTTGTCAATAATAGAAACTGGGATAATTTCATCATGTTCATTAATGTAACGGGCAAGCACATAGCAGTCTGTTTTTACTACATCGCCAATGACAGAAAGAGCTCCCGCCATATCTCCATATAATGTGCAGTACCCAATAGCTAGCTCTGTTTTATTATTTGCGCAAAGAAGCATCGCTTTCTCTTTATTGGCAAAAGACATTAATATGGCAGAGCGAATACGCATAGTTAGGTTTTCATCTGTTGGACCGTCATCTTCCACATTAAAATAGGGGGCGATTAACGCTGCATAAGAGTCATGTAACTCTTTAATCGGTATCTCTAACAGCCTAATTCCTAAGTTATTAGCAAGATCTCTTGCATCAGCAGTATGTCTATCACTTGTAAATTTTGAAGGCAGATGGATACCGAGCACATTCTCCTTTCCAAGAGATTTTACCGCTATTGCAGCAACAATTGCAGAGTCAAGCCCCCCAGTAATTCCAATCACAGCCTTCGAATTTCCTGATTTTACAAAATAATCTTTAACACCAAGTTCTAAGGCGGCCTTAATATCACCCATTATGCTGTGCTCAAAAGTGACCATATGTCCTTTTGAATCTGTATCTATATAAAGATAATCCTCTTGAAACCCCTTGGCTACTTTTTGAATGCCACCATGTTCATCCATGTATAAACTATAACCATCACAAATTAAAGCACCAGAGGCCCCCACCTGGCAAGCGTAAACAACTGGGCATTTCAAGGTTTTAACCGCAGCCCGGCACACCTGGACTCGTACATCAGCTTTAGCCGATTGAAAAGGGGATGCGGTTAAATTAAAAAGTATATCTGGTTTGTAAGCAACAAGTTCCTTCACAGGATCGTGTGGATATGAGGTTCCTGAAATCTCTTTACCAGCATTTTGCCACATATCCTCACAGATTAAAATACCCACCCTTTTGCCTGCAATTTTCCAAACCTGAATTTGCTTTCCTCTTGCAAAATAGCGTCTTTCATTAAATACGTCATAAGTGGGCAAAAGCCATTTATCATGAAATCCAACTAAATTGCCATCATCAATCACCGCAGCACTTACTAGTAAATTTTTTTCTTCATAAGTAGGATTTCGTCTGATTAAACCCACCACCACAGAAATTCCAGAAGACGCCCTAACTACCCTATCTAACTGATCTTCCATCTCATCAATGAAATTATCATGCAATACAAGATCATCCGGTGCATACCCACACAACGTCATCTCAGGAAATAACACACAATCCACCCCTTTTTGTTTCCCTAATTCGATGGCCTTAAGCACTTTATCAGTATTTCCTTCCAAGTCCCCAATAATTGGATTTAGCTGCGATAGTAGTATCTTCATAACCAGGGAGTTACCCCGTTCTCCTTCTTTTCTATACCCCTTACTCTCATTAACTCCCCAATATCGGTCAAGAAATTTTCCTAATAAAGTACTTTTCAAAAAATGTAGAAAAAAAATTTTATAGTTTGAATCAAAAAGTAGTAAAACTAAAATATTCTTATTGTTGATTCGCTGTTTATTTGAAAATTATCGTTACTTAATATGAGTTAATGATGTACAATATAACTAACTTAATAATAAAGGAGAATATTTATGACAGTTCCAGTACAAAACAATAACAGTTCAACATTACCGCCAGCAAAGGCCGTAGAGACAACAGCTCAAAAACTTGATAAAGCTACAAAAGCTCTTGGATGGACAACTGTTGCACTACTTGTTATATCAATCATCACAGTATTTTTCTGCCCAGCTCTTGCAGCAGTAATATTTGGGTTAGGGGTGGTGACTGCGGTATCAGCAGGTGGAACGTTCTTTGCAAAAATAATTACAAAAGCAAAAGATTTTTTTGATAATGCAGGAGCCAAAATTAATCAGGTAGCAGGTGCTGTAGAAGGTCTTGTTAAAAAATAGGCCTTAATTTCCAAAGTCATCTAAAATAATACTCTCTGAATCAACACCATAATTGTAAAGTGTTTTCATAACAATTTTATTATGCATAGGAGGCCCGCACACATAGTATAAGGCCTCCTCTGGAGAATTCATAAGATGTAACTGACCAATTTCAAAGGCATTACAAACAAAACCTGTTTTTAGTGGGTCATTTCTATCCCAACCATTTGTAATATCCACTTCTTCTGGTTCAGAAAGAACAAGGTGGTAGGTAAAATTCTTATATTTTGAAGCAAGAGCTTCATATTCCTCTTGATAAATATTTTCTTTCAAACTTCGTGCCCCATACCAAAGAGTTACTTTACGTTTAGTTTGTTTATCATAAAACAGATCAAGAATATGAGATCTTGCAAAGGAAGCGCCGGCTCCTCCAATAAGAAAAATTAGCTCTTTATCATCATCGATCATATGAGATTCTCCAAAAGGGCCAGACAACTCAATCTCATCGCCTGCTTTAAGGGAAAATACATAAGATGAGCCGGCGCCCCATGGGAGCTTTTGGTTAATTTTTCCATCTACAAAAGGGGGGTGGGCAATACGTACTGTAAAACGTAATAAGTTCCCTTCTTTGGGGAAAGAAGCAAGAGAATACGCCCTCATCAAGCCTTCTTCTTCCACATGAATTCCCTTTTCAAACAGGTTATAAGTATTCCAATCATTAAGAAACCGATCACCTATTGTTTGCTTCCAATCCTTTGGATGGGTCGAAAAGGGGGGAATAATCAGTTGCATATAATCCCCAGGAATATACTTAATTTCCTTATCGTCAGGGATTGTTACGCAAAGCTCTTTTATGAAGGTAGATACATTGTTATTGGAAACAACTTTTGCTTTACATGAAGTTCCCTCCATAGCAGATGGGGGTAATTGAAGTTTTAATGAATCTCTTACCTTACACTGACAGGAAAGCCTCCACCCTTCTTTAATTTTTTTTGAGGAAAAAATGTCCTTTTCTATTTCGGCAAGAGCTGTGCCTCCTTCTAGCACGCGCACCTTACATTGATGACAAGTCCCTTTTCCTCCACAAGATCCAGCAATTGCATAACCAAGCGTGGTCAAACTTTCTAAAAGCGTACCTCCAGCAGGTGCTTTTTCTTCTATATCCCCATTGATCAAGAGCTTGCACTCTATTGCAGGGCAAAGATAATCTTTGATGGTCAAAATACACATCGCTAAAAATAACCCTACCATCACTAAAAGCAGAGTGGGAACAAAAATTTCGAAAATAGACATAATCTGACGTTTCTTTACCTTTTCTTCACAATGTCTATAAGTCCCTTTATTGTCTAGTCCACTTAATAAAGTAGACTTATTCCAATGTTCAAGCACACCTGATAACTAATTTTTTTGCTATCGTATGTAGCTTTGATCTATGTTTTTATCTCCATGAATTTTAGAGAGATAATTTCAACTGATCCATCTTATGTTGCAGCATAAAGCTTTTTTTTATAGAAAAATAAGGAGGCTTTAGTCATACTATTTACATTATGACGCAAAAACATGAACATTGGTCTTCAAAAATTGGTTTTATTTTAGCCACAGCAGGCTCTGCTGTTGGACTCGGTGCTCTTTGGCGCTTTCCTTATATTGCAGGGACAAATGGGGGGGGAGCATTTGTATTTCTCTACCTTTTATTCACCTTTTTACTTGGCTTTCCCTTATTTATTGCAGAATTGATCATTGGAAGAAAGACGCAAAAAAGTGCAGTGTTAGCTTATTCAACCCTTTCGAATAACTCTGAAAATTGGAGAGGTCTTGGCTGGCTAAATTTTTTAACCTCATTGATCATTTTATCCTTTTATGGTGTAGTTGCCGGTTGGGTGTTAAGTTACATATTCATGTCTCTTGGAAATTTCTCGTTAGGTAAATCTCCAGAGCAAATTCAGCAAGTTTTTGATATCCTATACACCTCCCCTTGGATTAACCTATTTTGGTTTGGCCTATTCCTCCTTATTAACCTTGCTATTGTAAGAAGCGGTGTTAAAAAGGGAATCGAGCATTGGTCAAAAATTTTAATGCCTTTGCTTTTTTTGTTCCTGATGGGACTATTTATTTTTTGCATGACTCTACCTGGTTTTATTCCAGCATTTACATTTGTTTTTGTGCCAAATTTTTCAAAACTTGGTCCTGATGGGATATTAAATGCTCTTGGAATGGCTCTATTTACTCTAAGTGTTGGCTATGGAATCATCGTTACCTATGGCAGCTATATGCAAAAATCAGAAAACATCCCAAAAAATGGGTTTTATGTTGCGATAACAACGGTTGTTGCCTCCTTAATTTCTGCTTTGGTCATTTTTCCTATTGTATTTACTTACAACCTTCCTCCAGAAGGAGGGCCTGGGCTTGTATTTAAAACACTTCCAGTTCTCTTTGCAAAAATGCCTGCAACAATTTTAATTTCAACAGTTTTTTTCTCTCTCATGCTCTTTGCTTCCTTGACATCCACCATCTCATTGCTAGAGATCTTGGTGGCAAATGTAATGGAGGTTTTTGATATAGAAAGAAAAAAGGCATGCACCTATCTAACTTTACTTGCTTTTGTTATTGGTATTCCAAGTGCATTTGCCGGATCTGGTAAATTATTCCATAATTGGACAGCCATTTATGGGAAAAACTTTTTTGACATGATGGATTACATAACCCTTAGTTGGTTTACTCCGATTGCAGCGCTTCTTACAACCATTTTTGTTGGCTGGGTCATGAAAAAGGAGATGCTTTACGCTGAGTTTTCAAGTGGGACAAGTCTTCATTTTTTAGCCCGTCCTTGGCATTTTGTCGTTAAATATGTTGCACCTGTCGTAATCGCCTTTATTATTTTACATGAATCTGGATTAGTAAGTTTATAACCTATCCTAAATAGTGAACTAACACTTACCTAACCATAAAAAGGATTTGCTAATAAATGAAAACAAAACATGAACATTGGTCTTCAAAAATTGGATTTATAATGGCTACAGCTGGGGCCTCTGTAGGACTTGGCTCATTATGGAAATTTCCTTATGTAGCTGGCATGAATGGTGGAGGCGCTTTTGTTCTTTTCTATATTCTATTTTCATTACTGATTGGACTACCTGTATTTATTGGTGAATTAATCGTAGGAAGAAAGTCACAAAAAAGTTCAGTACAAGCGTTTGCTGCCCTTAGAAAAAATGGAGAAAACTGGAGAGCGCTTGGTTGGTTCAACGTAATTACCACCTTTTCCCTTCTTTCTTATTATGCTATCATTGCAGGTTGGGTCTTAAGTTATATTTTTATGTCTCTGACTAATTTTTCAAGTGGTAAGACTCCAGCGCAAATTCAGGAAGCCTTCACTTTACTTTCAGGCTCCCCTTTTGTCTCTCTATTTTGGTATGCTTTATATCTTCTCATCAATCTTGGTATCATCTGTAGTGGTGTGAGAAAAGGAATTGAACATTTTTCAAAAATTTTAATGCCAGGTCTTTTTATCATTTTAATCGGGCTTTTTATCTATTCAACAACGATGTCAGGATTTGGTGAGGCTTTCAAATTTGTCTTTTATCCAAATGTTACAAAGATCTCGGCTGGATCTATTTTATCAGCCTTAGGGATCGCCTTTTTCACCTTAAGCATTGGGTTAGGTATTAATATTACTTATGGTAGTTACATGCATAAACAAGATAACATTCCTATCAATAGTATCATTGTTACTCTAATGACGGTTTTTGTATCACTTATTTCTGCTCTTGTGATTTTTCCAATTGTATTTACTTTCGGTTTTGCACCAGAGGCGGGCCCTGGGTTAATCTTTAAAACCCTTCCAGTTGTTTTTGCAAAACTTCCAGGGACCATTATTCTCTCTACATTATTTTTTTTCTTGGTTCTTTTTGCCGCGTTAACCTCAACAATTGCCCTCTTAGAAGTTCCGGTTGCAAATTTGATGGAAAATTATAACATTTCACGAAAAAAAGCTGCCATTTGTGTAACGATTGCTCTATTTTGTCTTGGGGTGCCAAGTGCAATCTCTTATTCCGGAGCAAAGCTTTCTGATTGGGGATTAATTTTTAATAAGAGTTTTTTTGATACCATAGATTATATCACTTCAAATTGGTTTATTCCCCTATCAGGTCTATTTACTGCAATATTCATTGGTTGGTTTACCCCTACTAAAGATCTTCAGGCTGAATTTGAAATCGGGTCAAAATCAAGGGCATTAGTTACCCCTTGGTATTTCTTATTAAAATATGTGGCGCCGCTGATTGTTTTTTTGATTATTTTACAAGAAACCGGTCTTATAAAAATGTAATTTTATCTTCTAGTAAATCAAAGTTAACGGTATACTTTTCACTATGACGCAAAAACATGAGCACTGGGCATCAAAAATTGGATTTATCTTAGCTACAGCAGGTGCTGCAGTAGGCCTTGGCTCTTTATGGAGATTTCCTTATATTGCCGGCCTTAATGGGGGCGGGGCTTTTGTTCTTCTTTATGTGATTTTCACCTTTGTAATCGGTGTTCCTCTATTTCTAGGTGAATTACTCATTGGTAGAAAAACACAGAAAAGTTCTGTGCTGGCCTTTCCAACTCTTTCAAACAATGGTCAAAATTGGAGAGGACTTGGCTGGCTTAATTTTCTAACCACCCTTTTGATCCTTTCCTATTACTGTATTATTTCCGGGTGGGTGTTAAGCTATATTTTCATGTCTTTGAATAAATTTTCAAAAGGAAAATCCCCCGTCGAAATTCAAGAATCTTTTTCATTACTTGTTTCTTCCCCTGGTATTTCCCTTCTTTGGTTTGCCCTTTTTCTCCTTATAAATCTTGGTATTGTTTGTAGCGGGGTGAAAAAAGGAATTGAACATTTTTCAAAAATTTTAATGCCTACCCTTTTTATACTCCTTATCGGCCTGCTCATTTATGTAATGACTTTGCCAGGGTTTACACAAGCTTTTATGTTTGTATTTGCTCCAAAATTTGAAAATTTATCCACTCAGGGTGTGTTAAGTGCTTTATCGATGGCTTTTTACACATTAAGTGTCGGTCTTGGTATTAATATCACTTATGGCAGCTATATGCAAAAAAGTGAGAATATCCCTGCCAATGGGTTGATTATTACTTCTATGACCGTGTTTGTCTCATTAATATCTGCTTTAGTAATTTTTCCAATTGTATTTACCTTTGGATTTGAGCCTCAAGCAGGTCCTGGATTAATCTTTAAGACTCTTCCTGTAATTTTTGCAACTCTTCCGGCAGCAGTTTTAATTTCCACTTTATTTTTCTCACTTGTTTTTTTTGCCGCTCTTACATCCACTATTGCCCTAGTGGAAGTTCTTGTGGCAAACGTAATGGAAAACTATAATATTGAAAGAAGGCGCGCAGCAATCATACTCACTTTAATCATATTTATCGTAGGTATACCAAGTGCTCTTTCTGATTCTGGCTCATTATTTCCTACTTGGTCAGAAATTTTTGGAAAGAATTTTTTTGCAACCGTTGACTACATTACAGGTAACTGGATGATGCCGATATCTGGTTTATGTACAGCACTATTTATCGGATGGTTCATCAATAAAGAAGAGATCATGATCGAATTTTCAAAAGGAACTTCTTTGGGATGGCTTGCCCGCCCTTGGTTTTTCCTCATTAAATTTATAGCCCCTTTGCTTGTTATCATCATCATTTTGCAAGAGGCTGGACTAATAAAAATATAGGAGCATTACATGACAGAAGGTAAACTAAAAATCAATTCAGAAAATATCATGCCAATTATCAAAAAATGGCTCTATTCTGACAAAGATATTTTTTTAAGAGAACTTGTTTCAAATGCAACAGATGCAACTTCCAAACGGATGATCCTTGCTGAAAAGGGAATGGGAAGCATTCCTTCAGAAGCTACCTTAGCAATTACAATCTCACTAGATAAAGAAAGTAAGCTCTTAACCATTTCCGATAATGGGCTCGGGATGACAAAAGAAGAAGTAGAAAAGTATATCACCGATGTTGCATTTTCCGGTGCTGCTGAATTTGTAGAAAAATATCAGATGGATGCAGAAAAAAGCGGGATCATTGGTCATTTTGGCCTTGGATTTTATTCTGCATTTATGGTTGCAAGTGCCGTTGAAATTAAGACAAAGTCTTATAAAGAGGGCGCCTCTGCTGTCCTATGGCACTGTGATGGCTCATCAAACTATACAATAGTTGATACTGATAAAGAAAGTGTTGGTACAGATGTGATTTTACATATTAATGATGATGAAATGCTTGATGAAGACAAATTAAAAAGCATTTTACGTAAATATTGTCTATTTCTACCTCATCCCATCTATTTTGAGGACGAAAGGATCAATAATGAAGAGCCCCTATGGATAAAACAACCCTCAGATTGCACAGAGGAAGAGTACAAGGCGTTTTTCAAAAAGCTTTACCCGGTGGAAGAGGATCCTATTTTTTGGGTTCATTTAAATGTAGACCACCCCTTCCACTTAAAAGGAATTTTATATTTTCCAAAAGTAAATCCTAGATTTGACTTTCAGTCCGCCTCGATAAACCTTTACTCAAATCGTGTATTTGTATCTAATAATTTAAAAGATCTATTTCCCGATTTCTTAACGGTGATGAGAGGGGCTATTGACAGTTTTGATATCCCATTAAACGTATCAAGAAGCTATCTTCAAATGAATTCTACCGTTAAAATGCTCTCTATTCACATTGCCAAAAAATTAGGTGATAAACTTGCAAGTTTTGCAGAAGAAGATAAAGAGAAATTCCAAAGCCTATGGCCGAATATGGAAACCATTGTAAAGCTTGGCGCTCTTCGTGAGGAAAAATTCTATGACAAAGTGAAAGATATTCTCCTTTTTAAGACCATTAAAGGGGATTTTCTTACCGCAGAAAGCTATTTAGAAAAGCATAAAGATGCCTACGACCATAAAATCTTCTACACGTCAGAAGATGAAGATACTGCTTTTCTTTCTATGTATAAAGACAAAGGAATTGAAGTGCTTAAAGGAGGCGGTCCATTAGATAGTGCTTTATTTAACACTCTTGAAGCCAAACTATCGTGCCATTTTCAAAGAATTGATGGCGGATTATCTGACATGATTTTAGATAACAAAGAAAATCAAGAATCTGATCATAAAGAACTTACAGATTTTGTCAAAGAAAGTCTTGATCTTCATTATGTTGATGTGGAAGCAAAAAGCTTAAGCTCATCAGAGCTTCCAGGTTTTGTACTCATTGATGAAGGCACACGTAGAATGAGAGATTATTTTGCAATGTCTCAAAAGGAGATGCCGATTGATGCTTTCAATAAGCACACTTTTGTGATTAATACTAATAACTCACTTGTAAAATCTGTGCATTCATTAAAAGAGCATAACCCTAAACTTTCAAAAGCTTTAGTTAAGCAGGTTTACGATCTATCCCTTCTTTCTCAAAAAGAGATGCATCCAGATTCTTTAAGTGAATTTATCAAAAGAACAGGTTCTGTGATTGAGGAGCTTGCTGCTCATGCTGCAAAGAAATAGATTTTTTCTTTTCTGTTTGGCACAACTACTCAATCTTGCGTTTTTAGATGCCGATCCATTTTCTGATAGGGCCTATGAAAAGATAACAGATTTAAAAAAACCCTCTATAGAAGATTATAAGGCCATAGAATCTTACTTACAATTCGGCTTTCGTCCTTATATTGATCGATTAGATCCCTGGCAATATAAGGACAAAGTCAGAAATCTTAAGCTTATTCCAGAAGATGGCAAGAGTATTCAACACGAAATCGTTTCTGTTAATTGCAGACCAAATGATCGAGAAAATTGCTTGATCTTATATACCAGCTGCAACTTTAATTATCCTGAATGTTTACTAAAATTAGTCGATGATGTAAAAAAATCTGATTATGTAGGTCATATTATTTATAGAATTGGAGGATGGCCCGCTTTAGAGCACGGTGATCTAGAACTATCTCATATCCCCTATGCTTTTAAGATTTCAGCCTTTAAGGAAGCCTACCTTGCCGGGTTTAAACGTGTTTTATGGCTTGATTCTCCTATGAGACCTACAGTTTCTCTAAACACTATTTTTGACCAAATAGGTGATCTTGGCTTTTTCACCTACCAGTCTACTCAATTAATAGATGATCTAATGTCAGCTGGTTATAAGACCGCAACTTGTAACGCGTTAGAAATCACTTCGAAAGAGGCAAAAGAATTTTATAGAATCACTGGTGGCATTTTGGGTATTGATTTTACAAACTCGGCTGCCCTTGAAATCTATAATAGGTGGTACTATCTAACAAAATATAAAGAAGAGGCTTCATTTTCTTATAGACACGAAGCCAACCTTATTGCTGTAATTTTAAATCGATATTTTACAACATGTCCATTTAAACCAAGACAGTTACACCTTAATTGTGAGGACCCATCCACAAATGAATTTATCTATAACAAAATAGAGGCTCAACCTAATTGGCCTAACTAATACTCTTAGATTGCATTTATTGTTTATTTTAACTATAATAGTCTAATAAATTTTATGGGGTAGAGTGAAAAAGATTGCCTATTTGTTTTTTACCATCTCTTTATTTATAAAAACTGATCTTTTTTCTAATAAATATTCTGATGAACTCTATAGCAAGATTGAAGATCTTTGTAATCCTAGTGACGATGATTATAGGTTAATAGAAAACTACCTTCGCTATGGCTTTAGAAAGTACACATACAGATTAGATTCATGGCAATATAGAGGAAAAGCTAGGAATATCTCACTTTTATCCCCCGAAAATCTTCCCATTCAACACGAAATAATCCCAGTAAATTGTGATGATACAACTCGTGAAAATTGCATCATCCTTTATACATCTTTCAATTTTAATTACCCTAATTGCTTACTCAATCTTGTTAAGATTATTCAAGACTCTGATTTTGTAGGTCACATTATCTATCGAATAGGGGGCTGGCCTAATGTAGAGGCAGGCGATCTTAGTTTATCTCACTTACCCTATGCATTTAAATTATGTGCCTTTAACGAAGCTTACCGCCTTGGATTTAAAAGAGTCCTCTGGCTAGATGCTCCAATGCGGCCTAAAATAAGCTTGAATAAGATTTTTGAGTGGGCTGAGCCAAAGGGGATCTTTACCTATGATAGTGGACTCTCTCTTTTTGAAGAATCTAAGTATGCTGAACAAGTCTACAAAGCTTTAGAGCTGACAAAAGAGGAAGCCTGCAACAGTTACTGCATAAATATTGGGATTTTGGCCTTAGATTTCTCCCATCCTATTGCCATGGACATTTTCAATGAATGGAATCATAGAACTAGAACAAATGAGGAAGCATCGTTTTCGCTACGTCCTGAACAATCACTTTTTTCAGCCATACTCAATAAACATTACCCCCTATCAACATTTAAAAAGTTTAGTGACCATATCAATACTAAAAATCTTGCAAAGCTTGAATTTGCTTATAGTAAAAAAGAGGCTCAACCAAATTGGCCAAACTAATGTCTAGATGTTCTATGCAAATAACTGCTTTACTCCTGATAACCATATTTGTTAGCTCATTGCACCCAAACCGCTATAGCGATGAAGTGTACGACATGATACAAAACATTTCACTGCCTACCTATGAAGAGGTTTTGCTTGTAGAAAATTACCTTGCAACCGGAACCATTCCCCACGTAGAAAGAATGGTTGATTGGAAAGGCAGACCTTTACAGCGTGCAATTAAATTAGTAGATGGATCCTTAGATTCGATCAAACACTCTATCATTTCCGTAAGAAATAACAAGAACAAGAAGGAAAATTGTATTATTCTATATGCCTCTTTTAACGGCAACCAACCATCAAATATTGAAACGTTAGTGAGAGAAATTCAAGACTCTAACTATAAAGGTGATATAATTATGCGTATAGGGGGATGGCCAAATATAGAAGAAGGTGCCCTTCGTTTTTCACATATTCCAGGAGCTCATAAAGTGTGTGCTTTCAAAGAAGCACTGCGTCTTGGCTATAAAAAGGCCCTCTGAATTGACCCTAATTTTCTTCCAGAGATAAGTTTGAAAGAAATATTTGAGCGAATAGAAGAATCTGGTCTATTTTGCTACAAAACACAGTTTTCACTGCTGGATCTTTGTAAAAGAGGGGAATTTATTTCCTCATTTAATCTATCAAAAGAGGCCGCAAAGGAAGTCTCTATAGTCCATACAGGGATCTTAGGTATTGATTTAGAACAAGTCAATAATCAGGCGTTACTTTTAAAATGGGGTGATATCACACTAGGCCATGAGCTATCGTCCTTCACCCCTTTTTCTGTACACTCTCTTTTTTCCTTACTACTACAGAACTATTACCCTTCTGAAAACTTCCCGCTAATACTTGATCATATTGATTCTCAGGATAGAAGAAATTTAGAATTCAAAAGACAATTATGAAGCTTCCTCAGATAACTCATCCCAAGAGTTAAGAGAATCATCCCCTGTATGTAATGGAAACACTTTCCCTTCCGCATCATTTTTCTTAAGGTCAAGTAAAAAGGTTCCCAAGGTATAATCAAAGGCCTTTTTTGAAGCCCCTGCAATTTGGCCTGATATATATTGCTTTGGTCGAGCATACGTTTTACACCCTGCTCTTTTCCACGTTCTATAATCGGCGGCAAGCTGATCCATTCGAAGGTGAAATTTTTCCTGAAAAGGGCTTGCTAAATCTTTTCTAACCCTTTGATACTTACCCATTACCATATATAGAGCATGCTTTACGGTTCGATCTTGCTTAATCAAATCCCGTTTACCATCCTCAGGTATTACTTCATACAGCCTCTTTACAAAAAGACTCATAAAATCAGATACTAACATCTTATACCTACTTACTATTAAACATTTATTTCTATCATTATCTGGAAATGTTCTTTTCAAAGACATCCTCAGTTAGCTTTTGTATACCTGATTATATAAATAAACAAAAGGTTAATATTAAGATTTCATTAAGATTTATCTATAAGGACCTTAGTCTAAGATTTTTCAACCTTAGAGGAATGCATTTTTGTCTCTATTTCAGAAATCGCTGCTTTAAGCATCTCTATTTTAGAGCCGTCGCATTGCTTTAAAATGACAGTTCGTTCATGAACTTCATCGACAGTGGCTAAAATACCCATGGCAATAACGACATCTCCCTTTGTAAGGTTATCCCTAAGAATTTTCATCCTTTCACGTCGCTTTTTATCAGGTCTCCACAGAACAAAATAAGAAAACAGTGCAAAAATCGCTACCATGATGAGTGTTTGTGAAATATTTGTTCCTGCTGCAGTTGCATCAGCTAAGATATGAACCATAATAAATCTCCTTTTGGCAAAGGATTATAGTATAATGTTTTGAATTTCTGATCTATAAATTCTTTCCAAAAATATAAGATTTTCTACATGTGGGGTGTGGGGAAATTGATCAAAAGGTCTAACTGAACTAATTTTATAAGAAGGTAGGCTATCGATATCCTCCTTTTGAGTGAGTGGATTGCATGAAAGGTATACTATCGATCTTGGGCCAAGCTTTTCTAAAAATTCAATCGCAACTTTTCCAATCCCTGCTCTTGGAGGATCTACTATTACAATATCAGGGACAAAATGCTCCCCTCTTGTTTTAATAAAATTTGAGACGTCATCAGCGTAGATTTCTACATTTTCAATATTTTTATCATCAAGATTAACCCGGGCATCACAAACTGCTTCTTTTCCAATTTCAACAGCTACAATATGATCTACATAAGGGCTTAGTAAGATAGAGATAGTTCCTATTCCAGAAAATAGATCTAACACTTTTTCTTTTCCTGTTAATGCAAGTGTTTCTATAATAGTTGTGAAAAATTTTTCTGCCATACGTGGATTTGGCTGGAAAAATGCCTTTGGACTCATCATAAAGGAAGTTGTCCCAATCTTTTCCTCAATAAAATCTGGCCCTGAAAGATGCATTTCATAATACCTTGTGACCGATCCTTTGCAAGTGCACTTAATATCCATAAAAATTGCACACTCATCATCATCTATGGCTTGAATAAACGCACTGATTTGCTCTTTAGTCAAAGCATAATCAGAATTTCCTGACACAGTGAGGGTGATCATTCTGCTATTTGTATGAACAGACTTTCTCAAGGTAAGGGTTTGTAAAGAACCTGTATCTGAATAAGAGTTATAAGCCTCTAACGTTGAATCTATCCAAAAGCGTCGAACTTTTGCAAGGATTTCTGAAAACCAGGGATCAGTAATATGACATTGTGTAAGGTTTTCTACAATGCCTTTACTTTTTGGTTTGATCAATCCCAAAAAGTGTTCTTTAGCCTTGTTTTGTGAAAAGGTATACTCCATTTTTCCACGATAATGCCAGGGGTCATCCATTCCAATAATTGGGTAAATCGTCTCACCGGGAAAAAGTGCTTCTATTTTTGCCTGCTTTTCCGATAGTTGCCTTTCATAGGAAACATGCTGAAGGGTGCACCCCCCACAGGAGGTAAAATGCACACATCTAGGGGTAACTCTATCTTTACTTTTTTCTACTAGATCCCCTAGAATAAATAACGATCGTTTTCCCTTTCCAGAAATTTTTGTAAGTTTCCCCTTTTCTCCGGGAATTCCATTTAAAATATCCCCTAAAGCCTCTTTAGACTTACCAAATCCTTTTTTTGAAAAATCATGAATTTCAATAGTTGCCTCTTCCATATGAAAGATTATAACAAAATCAAACGATTAAGTCTGTTTTTTTTCTACTTCTAAGGATAATTTACGCCATCTTTTTGAAACTTTAGACAGTTCAATGGTAGCACACCTAATTCTTTGAGTAGCAAGTTTATTCCCTTTTTGTGCCTTAGGAATATCTTTCATGATCAATGCTAAAATTTCTGCCATTTCATCTGTTGTTTTTGAAAAGGCCATAGTAAAGCTCCTTGCTTTAATAGTTATCCTAAACTATTCTTATACTATTAACGGAGGTTTTATTGGAAGATCTAGTTGCCTATTTTGATGGATCCTTTTTAAAGAAATCAGAGATCAAGCTCGATATAGATAATTTGGGCTTTACTAGAGGTTATGGTGCTTATGAGTGCTTTCGCACTTATGGTAGATCCCCATTTCATCTTAATGATCATATTGAAAGACTCAAAAGAACTTGCTCATCACTTCTTATACATTTTCCTACAGAAGATCTTTTTGAAATTACAAAAGAGCTGATCGATAAAAATCAAGGCACAGACTTAATCTTTCGCCTCTACGTCATAGACTCAAGTCTTGATAAACCTTATCATTTAGTAATTCTTTGTAATACTTTAGATCACTTTAAATACTCTAACCCAACTCACCCTCTTGCTCTAAAAACGGTATTAGATACAAGATCTAATATCGGTGTTAAAAGTACAAACTACGCAACCACTTTAATAGAGGTAAAAAAGGCTAAGTTGCTAGGCTTTGATGATGTGCTTTTTATCGGAGAAGATCAACTTGTGCATGAACTTGCTCGAGCAAATATCGTAGGGATCAAAGATCAAACACTAATTACCCCTAAAAGCCACCTTCTTGCCGGTATTACAAGACTTACCCTTTTTGACATTGCAAAAGACTATGGTTTTGAGATGAAAGAAGAAGATCTCACCCTTGACTCTTTGCTCACCATGGAAGAAGTTTTTGCCTGCGCCACGATTCGTGGTATTTCCCCTATTAGACAGATCGATGAGAAAAAATTTACCTGCTTTAAAAAAACAGAAATTTTGAAAAGCTACTTTACCAATCTTTCTGCTCTTGCATTAACCTAAAAATGGTTAGGTGCCATAACGATCAGAAGGATAATCCATAAGAAAGATATCTTTACGCTTTTCGTTAGTGATAAGATCTGCCATAAGCTCTGCAAGTTGGCCCATATTTCTTTCTTCTAAATAATGAATCAGTTGGGTAGAAATGGACATAATGGAATGTTTCATCTGCATATCCTCATCAATAACAGATGGACAATAGGCGATCGTCTTTGAAATCAAAAATTTGGCCCCTTCTTTGAGCTTTTTATTCTTCTCCTCATTCCAAACCTTTGAAGAAACAACCTTTAACCTATTTTTATCTAGACTATCTGCCAAAAGCTCTAAATGACCTTCTACAGCCTCTTTTAATGCAGTTAAGTTTTTATATACAAATTCTCTTTCCATGACCACCCTCTCTTACCATCAATTAGCCCTATGTTCAATAATAGATCAAGAGAAACCATTACATGCTTAACCTTAACGGTGTAAGGTTATTATATTATGAGTGCAAAGGCTGACTTTCGTGAAGTAGGCCTTAATGTATTTGTTGATAAACTGATAGGGGCGGGCTCACTTTCTAAGCTGGCAGTTGCTTTTGCTCTACTTTCAAGTCGATGTAAATCGGTTATGGTAATAGGTGAAAACCTACTTTCTGATTGACCACCATAAGCAGTAAATAGCTTACGCGCATCATTTGCAATAATATTTAATATGGGAGTTACACTATCTTTTCTACGTTCTAACACAATGGTTGATGCTAATGTAACTTTGCTTTCTAAATAGTTAAATGCATCGCCTAAGCTAACCCTTAGTAGCTCAGTATAGGAACTAAATAATTTTATGATAGGTGCAAATACGATAGCAGACTCAGACCTTTCCATGGAGTCTTGAGTCATAAATATTGTGTCAAATGCTGCTTGGCATTGTGACGCTATATTGAAAAATCGCTCCCAATTGGTTGATCCAATTGATAATTCTAAATTGACTAAGTTAAACCTAATCAAACTCAGCTTTGCAAACAATTGCTCTTTTCTTGGATCAGTTACTTTTATCTCTAAACCAGGTACCATAGGTACCCCTGGTAAAAACATTCTCAACTCTCCCTGATAGCTTGACCTCCTAGGAGATTCCCAAAATGGCTCCATCACATCTGTTGATGAAATCGTTGTAAATATATCATGTAAAGTTGATGATTGTAGTGTGCTTTCCATACATCTATTATAGTCTAATGACAATATATATGGAATAGAATTCGTTAATTATTCAAATTTAAAGATTTCTTATTATTGCTATAATAAGACTAAAACTAAACAATAATTACTTAAGCAGATAATATTTATCCTACTTAAGGTGAGTTAAGTTAATGTACCCGACTATGGAAAGTGAAATGGTGGAAAAAGAATCATAGTCAATTGAAGAAGATCAACATATTGTTGATAATTTGATGACCAATGAAGAGTAAACCCAACCCACAGAGCTATTGCTCCCTTTTTAATCGCTGTTAATAACTCTTGAACAAATGCGAAAGTACTATTTTGAGAGCGAGGTTTTCTTGTAATCAAGCATATAAACCCTGCAAACGCTGCAGATGTTAGTCCAATATAAAGTAAATTAGTATAGTGCATAAGCTACCCAGAAATGATCTTTACTGAATGATACATGTAAAGATTATATGCAGTGTAACCGACTGATTTACATGTTGTTGATTATTACATGAAAATGCATTTGAGCAAAAAAAAGACCCTCATTCTATAAAGAATGAGGGTCTACAAACTTGGCAGCGTCCTACTTTCCCATACTCTTGTGTATAGTATCATCGGCGATGGAGGTCTTGACTTCTGTGTTCGGAATGGGAACAGGTATTTCCCCTCCTCTAAAACCACCAAGAAAAAATTGTTTAATAATTTCAAATCTTAGATTTGAAACTATTAAGATAAAAAGTGGAAAGAAATAAAACTTACTATAATTACTATGCTACATTGACATATCTTGATCTTGATGCGTAGAATAAGATCATACAATAGATTTGTATTGATCATTTTCATGCGATATTAACTTTGTTTTATTACAAACTGTTTAGGTTTGTAAAAAAAAAGTGATCAAGTCGATGGACCTATTAGTACTGGTAAGCTAAACACATTGCTGTGCTTACACATCCAGCCTATCAACCCGGTTGTCTTCCGGGAGTCTCATAGGGATACCTAATCTTGAAGGAGGCTTGGCATTTAGATGCTTTCAACGCTTATCCTTTCCAAACATAGCTACCCAGCGATGCCCTTGGCAGGACAACTGGAACACCATAGGTTTGTCCACTCCGGTCCTCTCGTACTAGGAGCAGCTCT
>Ga0172367_10000522_pt1 | contig 59308 bp, 46 predicted proteins | sample Lak10m_FD_114542 | JGI IMG/M metagenome (GOLD analysis project Ga0172367, IMG submission 114542) | Freshwater microbial communities from Kabuno Bay, South-Kivu, Congo - kab_022012_10m | ecosystem: Environmental > Aquatic > Freshwater > Lake | place: Democratic Republic of the Congo: South-Kivu... | reverse complement strand
TGTCATCGACACCTGCCGCCGACGCGGCCATTCCCCTTGGGAATACCTGCGAACCGCCATCGCCCGCCGACGCCAGGGATTGGACCTCTTGCCCCTACCGCTAGGGGGGTGAACGTTTACAACGACGGAAAGTTTGGGGAATATGGGTTGTTCATGTTCGATGAAGAACTCATAACTTGGTCAGTTGATGGTGGTGGAACATTTTTCTACAGACCTAAACATCGTTTTTCTGTCACCAATGTAGGAGGTCTACTTCGCATCCTTAAACCGGAAGAGTTGGACTACAAATATTTGTATTACGCATTATCTCTTCAGCATTCCCAATTGAACTTCGATTGGGTGCAGAAGGCGCATCCGAGCGTAATTTCCCGGCTATACAAATCGATTCCCCTCCCCCCCCTCCCCGAACAACGCCGCATCGCCGCCATCCTCGACCAAGCCGATACCCTCCGCGCCAAGCGCCGGGAAGCCTTGGCGCAACTCGACAGCCTTACGCAGTCGATTTTCATCGAGATGTTTGGGGACCCGGTAAAGGGTAATGGCCTCTATGCGGTTGAATCGGTTGAGTCCATTGCAGCGCCAGAAAGGTATTCGATTGTCGATGGCCCATTTGGCTCCAGCATGAAGCCCGATGATTACCGAGAATCTGGAGTGCCAGTGGTTCGGATCGCAAACATAACCAAGAACGGCGATTTCACAGACAGGAATCTCCTGTATATCGATAAGGCTCTGTTCGAAAAACTGAAACGCAGCAGCATCATGCCGAACGACGTACTAGTCTCCCGGGTCGGCACTATTGGCAATACATGCGTTTTCCCTGAGGGCATCGGCGATGCTTTGCTGTCCACTACTGGAGTCTGCAAAATAACCACGGACAGAAAACGAGTGCTCCCTGAATTTCTTCATCAGGCCATCTTGCAGCCTGCTTTCCAAGAACAAATACACAAGAGCGCATCAACATCGGTCCAGAAATATTTCAATCTATCTGCCTTGAAAGGCTGGTCAATCGTCGTTCCTCCGATTTCAGTACAACAAGATTTTGTTAAAAAACTAACCACCATCAAGAATCAAAAAAGCATGTTGATTAAGTCGCTGGATAACATCGAATCTCTCTTTTCCTCTCTCCAGCACCGCGCCTTCCGTGGAGAGCTATAAAAAATCCATCCACATACTGAGGAGATTCTCATGGGCTACGCCGAACTGATTCATACCCTGGAACAATTGCCTGAAGACAAGCAGGCGGAAGTGCTTGATTTTGCAAAGTTTCTGGCACAAAAAATCCAAAAGGAAGAAATCAAACCGAAGACATTGGCTGAATCGTCGCTGGCTGAGCTAATGCGTAATCCACTTTCGGTTCCTGATTTCAAACCACTTAGTCGGGAAGAGGCCAATGCCCGCTAAGTGCTTTGTCGATACCAATATCTGGCTCTATTCGTTGACGCGCGATCCCTCTGTCGCAGGTGACACACGGCATGACGTTGCATTCGCTTTCCTCAGGGCTTTGGAGCGTCCGGTAATCAATTCCCAAGTCATGCGGGAGGCGTGCAGTAATCTCCTCAATAAATCCAAATTTATGGAGGAGCGTATTCAGCGGCTCATTCGTGCTTGGTATCAGGACTGTGAAATTCATCCATCCAATGCCGACCAGCATTTGCTGGCCTCGGAATTGAGGGAGCGGTATGCGTTTAGCTATTGGGGATAGCCTGATCGTTGCAGCGGCGCTTGATGCGGGCTGTACCTTACTCTATAGCGAAGACATGCAGCACGGCCACAAGATTGATGACCGCCTGACCATCATCAATCCCTTCGCGGACAGACCATGAGCAATTTCGCCTTCCTCCACCCCCCTGAGTGGGACCTCCTCTCCGAGTCCGCGAAGAAGGCGGAAGAACTGGCGAAGTCCGATGCCCGCACCTCCTGTTTCTACGCCCGCCATACTGTGCAATATACTTGCTACCGATGAATCCTGACCAAGGAAACGACCATGCGCCCTTCCGAAGCCCTGAAACTCCACCGCGATCGCATTCGCGAGATCGCGCTCAGCCATCGCGTAACCAACCCGCGCGTATTTGGCTCCGTGCTGCGCGGCGAAGACACCGAAGACAGCGACCTGGACATTCTGGTTGAGCCGACCAAGGAAACCACGCTGATGGATATCGGCGCCATCCAGTTCGAGCTTACGGAATTGCTGCATATCTCGATCGATGTGCTGACCCCCCGCGCGCTGCCCGAAAAGTTCCGGCATATCGTTGTACAAGAAGCACAACCGATATGAACGAGGCAAAGTTGCGACTTGTTGATTACCTGGGCCACATGCTGGAGGCAACCGAGCGTTGCCATGTCTATGTGGAAGATATGGATGAGGCGGCCTTCCTGGCGGACGGTAAGACGCAGGATGCGGTCATTCGAACCCTGGAGGTGCTTGGCGAGGCGTCGAACAACATCCGAAAGTCATTTCCCGAGTTCGTGGCCGATCATCCGGAGATTCCGTTCGGGCGGGTCGTGGGTATGCGAAATGTACTCTCGCACGGTTATTTTCAGGTGGACCTGGAGGTTGTCTGGAGGGTAGTCCATGCCGACCTACCACCATTGCACGATGCCGTGAAGGCATTGCTCGATTCGTGGGTCGCTCCGTGAGCAACTTCGACTTCCTCTATTCCCCCGAGTGGGCTTTCCTTTTCGAGTCCGCGAAGAAGGCGGAAGAGCTGGCGAAATCCGATGCCCGAACCTCCTGTTTCTACGCCCGCCGCACCCTGGAACTGGCGGTGGCATGGCTCTACAAGCATGACAACTCGCTGCGCCTGCCGTATCAGGACAATCTCAGCGCCCTGATCCACGAACCCACCTTCCGACAGGCGGTGGGTGAAGCGCTTTTCGCCAAGGCCCGGCTCATCAAGGACCTGGGTAACCTGGCCGTGCACAGCACCAAGAAGATGGCGCCGGCTGACGCCCTCAACGCGACCCGGGAACTCTTCCACTTCAGTTACTGGCTGGCCCGAACCTACGGCAGAATCGCCCGCCCGGACCCGGATTTGAAGTTCAACCTTGGCCTGCTGCCGGACGTCTCGACTGTCCCGACACAGACCTTGGTACAGCTTAAAAAGCTGGAAGCCGACCTGCACGCCAAGGACGAACATCTCTCCGCGCTACTGGCCGACAAGGCGCTGCTGAACGAGGAACTCATCAAGCTCAGGGAAGCAGTCGCCGCCGCCAAGCAGGCCAATGCCGCCCAACCCGATACCCACGACTACACCGAGGCCGAGACCCGCAAAGCCTTCATCGATGTCTTGCTCAAGGAGGTTGGATGGCATCTCGACCCCCTCAAGGATTTCGAGGTCGAGGTTACCGGCATGCCCAACAACCAGGGCGTCGGTTATGTCGATTACGTCCTATGGGGGGACGATGGCAAGCCGCTGGCCCTGATTGAAGCCAAGCGCACCACCAAAAGCCCCGCGGTCGGACAGCAGCAGGCCAAGCTCTACGCCGACTGCCTGGAGCAGATGTACGGGCAGCGCCCGGTTATCTTCTATACCAATGGCTATGAGCACTGGCTGTGGGATGACCTGAATTACCCACCCCGGGCCGTGCAAGGCTTCTACAAAAAATCGGAATTGGAACTCCTCATTCAACGCCGCTCCAGCCGCAAGCCCTTGGCCACGGCCGTCATCAACGAGCGCATCGTCAACCGCTATTACCAAACCCGGAGCATCAGGCGGGTGGCGGAAGCCTTCGAGCAGGACCATCTACGGAAATCCCTGTTGGTCATGGCGACCGGCGGGGGCAAGACCCGCACCGTCATCGGCCTGTCCGACGTGCTGACGCGCTGCAATTGGGCCAAGCGGATTTTGTTCCTGGCCGACCGCAAGGCGCTGGTGAAGCAGGCGCTCAATGCCTTCAAACAACACCTGCCAGACTGCGCCCCGGTCAATCTGCTGACCGACAAGCACGCCCAGGGGCGGGTATTCGTCTCGACCTATCCCACCATGATGGGGCTGATAGATGAGGCCCAAGGCGGTCAGCGCCGCTTCGGGGTGGGACATTTCGACCTCATCATCATCGATGAGGCGCACCGCTCGGTGTATCAGAAATACCGGGCCATCTTCGAGTATTTCGACTCCCTGCTGGTCGGGCTGACGGCCACGCCGAAGGATGAGATTGACCACAACACCTATCGCCTCTTCGACCTTGAATCCGGGGTGCCGACCGATGCCTATGGCTTGGATGAAGCGGTGGCCGATGGCTACCTGGTACCCCCCGTGGCGGTCTCGGTGCCACTGAAATTCCAGCGCGGCGGCATCAGGTACGCCGACCTCTCGGATGAGGAAAAGGAACAATGGGATTCGCTGGAATGGAACGAGGAAGGGACCATCCCGGACGCGGTGGATTCCTCCGCCCTCAATCAGTGGCTGTTCAATGCCGACACCGTGGACCGGGTGCTGGAACATTTGATGACCCACGGCCAGAAAGTGGCGGGCGGTGACCGCTTGGGCAAGACCATCATCTTTGCCAAGAACCACGCCCATGCCGAATTCATCGCCGAACGCTTCAACGAGAATTACAAACAGTACAATGGCCATTTCGCCCGGGTCATCACGCATCAGACGGACTACGCCCAGACCCTCATCGACGACTTCTACGGCAAGGACAAGGCTCCGCATATCGCCATCTCCGTGGACATGCTGGACACCGGTATCGACGTGCCCGAGGTCGTCAATCTGGTTTTCCTCAAGATGGTACGGTCCAAGACCAAGTTCTGGCAGATGCTGGGCCGGGGCACCCGACTATGCCCGGATTTGTTCGGCCCTGGCCAGCATAAGCAGTTCTTTTATGTGTTCGATTACTGCCAAAATCTGGAGTTCTTCAGCCAGAATCTGGACTGCGCCGAAGGATCCCTCACGGAATCCCTGAGCACCCGCTTGTTCAAGGGACGGCTGAAACTGGTGCGCCTGCTGGATGCCCTGCTGCATGCGCCGGGGATTGGCGATGCGGGTTCTGGCGTCGTGCCGACAGCGGAACAGCAACTCCGGCACGGCCTTGCCACGGGTTTGCACCAGACCGTGGCCGCCATGAACGTGGATAACTTCGTGGTGCGACCGCACCGCCAGATGGTGGAGCAATACGCCCAGGTCGAAGCGTGGGAGCAACTCGGCTCGGAAGATTACATCGCACTGAGCAGCCGGGTAGCCCCGTTGCCCACCCAGTTACTGGATGCGGACGAGGAAGCCAAACGCTTTGACCTCCTGGTGCTGCGCACCCAGCTCGCCATCCTGCAAGCCCGGCCTGATTACGCCAGCTTGAAGGACGCCATCCAGACGATTGCCACCGCGCTGGAGGAACAGACCGCCATCCCCGCCGTTCGCGCCGAGATGGTACTGATTCAGGCGGTGGCCAGCGAGGAATGGTGGGAAGACGTCACCACGCCCATGCTGGAGACGGTCCGGAAGCGGCTTCGGGCCTTGGTCAAGCTGTTACCCAAGGGCCGGAAGAAGGTGGTCTATACCGATTTTGAGGATGAGTTGGGCGAGGCGACCATCATAGAACTGCCCGACATCGCGGTCGGCCTGAACATGGCAAAGTTCCGGGAGAAAGCCCGGCAGTTCCTGAAAGCGCACGAAACCCATCTGGCCCTGCAACGGCTACGCCGTAACCAGCCGCTGACGCCCACTGACTTGGTCGAACTGGAAAAGATGCTGGTCGAGGCCGGGGGTACCCCCGAACTGATTGAAACGGCCAAGACGCAAAGCCACGGCCTGGGCCTCTTCATTCGGTCGCTGGTGGGTCTGGACCGGGAAGCCGCCCGGCAAGCCTTCAACGAATTCCTCACGGGCGCCAAGGCGACCGCTGACCAGATTGAGTTCATCGACCTCATCATTCAGGAACTCACCCAGAACGGGGTGATGGAACCCGCGCGACTGTTCCAGTCGCCGTTTACCGACATCAACGCCCAAGGCCCGCTGGGGGTGTTCCCCATGGAAAAAGCACAGAAGATTACCGAAGTGCTCGAGGAGATTCGGCAACGCGCGGTGGCCTAGCCTGCCTGAAAATAACTGGACCCATCACCTGCTACCCCGCTGACCTGGACCCGCCCCGTGCGGGTTTTGTCCCCGGGGACTTGCGAACATCGAACGGCTAACCGAGCACCCCGGCCATCTGAAGGGGGCTTAATCCTTGAGCTGGAGCCATCGCCAAGTTCAGCAAAAATGCCAGAAGCCTGGCCGGAATCCCTCTCCGGCCAGGTGGTTTCAGATCATCAGAAGGTCAGGCGCGCCGCGCCGTCAGTCGGGCAGGTCCTGCTCGAAGCTCGGCAGAGGGCCCATGGCCGCGGAGCGGCCCGATTTGCCGATGGCGGGCAGGAGTTCGAAATCGTCGTTGGCGAAATTCGGGTCCAGCGGCGAAGTCCCGCTCGCCGTGCCGAGCGGCAATTTCAGGCTCGGATGATCGAAGGGGGCCTGTTCCCAGCGCACGCGCTCGTCGGTCAGCGCCTTGAGGAAGGCGACGAGTTCGGATTGTTCCTGCGGCCCGAAGCCTTGCGGGAAGACCAATTGCGGCATGATGTCCCGGTTCGCGACATTGGCTCCACGGTTGTAGAAGTGCACGACTTCCTCCAGGGATTTCATGCTGCCGTTATGCATGTAGGGTCCGGTCAATTCCACGTTGCGTAGGGAGGGTATCTTGAAGGTTCCTTCCACGGTATAAAAACCCATGCCCTGATTGGGGAGCGCCAGTTGCGCCGCGAGTGCGGCGGGCGTGGGAATCTTGGCGAGATTGCGCAACCCCCTGCATTTTCCGGGCTGAAAGCCGTTGGGGTCGTTGACGAGGCTGTCCGCCGGCCAGTCGACTTCGAAGGCATACTCCATATCACAGGTGTAGACCTTGACGGGATCGATCAGATCGACGCTGCCCTGCCGCAGCGCATGGATGTATTGCTGGGTAAAGGACAAGGGATTGCCCCAGGGATCCGTACCGTTCTGGCCCGGGTCGTGTGAGGTGGGAACGACGCCGGTGTTGGCGTAGCCTACGTCCCGAAGGTTATAGTTATTGCCGTTCGCCCCGAACGCCGAACGGTCCACCAGGATCGGCCCGCTTCCGTTCTGCTTCTGGAAGATGGCCGGGTTGACGGCGGCGCTGAAGGTCGGTCCGGCGTGGCAAACCTGACAATGCCCATCCAGGAAGCGCACCAGACCCCGGCGCTCGATGTCGGTCAGGCCGCCAGGCACCTTCCCTCCGGCGACATAGAGCTCGGACCAGGGCACCATCGGGGTGTCGTAGCGGGTCTTGTCGGCGATCAGCGTGCTTTCATACATCTGCACCGCGAGTCCGAAATAGAAGGCGAAGTTGGCCTCCATCTGATTGTAGGAAGCCCCCTGGATCTGGACTTGCCCAGGGCCTGACCAGTAGCGCGACGCAAAGGCCTTGCGGATCAGCTCGCGGTAGGTCTTGCCCAGCCCTTGGCCCGAGGGATCGCGTTCCTTGCCCAGAACGCTGTCGTCGGCCGCCACCTCCTGGAATTCCAGCGCCCGGCGATCCAGGAGCTTCTGGCCAATATCGGGAAACTGCCGCTGGGCGCAGCTCATTTCCACCGTATTGGTGGGAGGTCCCACCGCTTGCGAGGCCAGCGAAGCATTTTTCAGACGTAGCTGGGTTTTCTGTAACCCACCGCCCCGCTTGATCCAGATGCCCGCGTCCGGGTCGCGGACGCCCCAGGGCGATTGGCCGTTGAATATGTTGTTGGCTCGGCCATCCCAAAAATTTCGGTGGTTATAGGCGGCGTTGATCACCGACGGCGCGTTGCGGTTAGTGACCTGACGGGTGTTCTTGCCGGTGCCGGACTGGTGATAGATCAGGTCCGGGACACTCGCGCAGGCATCATGATCGACGCCCGCCGGCGCCACGGCTTGCAGCCTGGCCATGAAGGTGCCCGAGGAACCCGAGATATCATCCGTGGAGAACAGCAGCGGCGACTGATTGTTGTCCGGATCCTGGAAGGACCAGAACGGGAAGTCGCTTTTTCGATACTGATAATCCGTATTGTTTCTGCCATCGGGATTCCCGCCCGATTTCGTCGGCTGAAATGTAAATCCCATCAGCCGATCCTGATCCAGATCGCCGGTATTGAGTTGATTGCGGGAGCGCTCATCCGCACCGGCATGATAATGGCAGGTCGCGCACGCCGTTCCATCGCTTCCGACATTCATATCCCAGAAGAGGGCCTTGCCCAGTATCCGCGCCCATTTCTGGCTGACGATAATGGGCTTTTCGCCTCCCACCAGCCCGGGCGTTTTGGGTGGCTTGATTCCTCGCAGCGAGGGCGCGGGCACCCCGTGCGCGTGAGTCAACTCCGAGGTGAGCAACAAGCCCGCCAGGGCCATCATCGGGATCGGGAACTTGCTTTTCATGGGTTTCATGATTCGGTGTTTAACGAAAATAATGTCTGTAGTGCTATCAGACGAAGGTCGTCAGGGGGGTAGTAAATCCGCAAAGCCTTGCAGCGGCCCCTGCGCCGCGGAGCGTCCATGCCGGCCGATCGCCGGAATCTCCAGCGTGCGATCCCTGGCCAGAGCCAGGCCCGGTTCGGTAGCGCCGTCGACCGAGCCTTCCGGCACGCTCAGCGCCGGGTGGTCGAACGGCGCCCGTTCCCAGCGCACGCGCTCGTCGGTCAAGGACTTGAGGAAGGCGACGATGTCGGCGCGTTGCTGGGCGGTAAAATCCTGCTGGAACACCAACACGGCGAAGTGAGCCGTATTGTTCACATTACCGCCCCGGCTGTAAAACTCCAGCACCTCTTCCAGGCTCTTCATGCCGCCGTTGTGCATGTACGGTCCGGTCAGTTCGACATTGCGCAGGCTGGGTATCTTGAAGGCGCCCTCGAAGGCGCGGAAGGCGCGGCCCATGCCGGGTTCGAGCTGCTCGCGGGCGAAAACGGCGGGATTCGGCAATCTCGCCTGTGCCTTGCCTCGCCGGCATTTACGCTTTGAACTGGCATTGGGGTCCTCCTTCAGTTCGGCCGGTGAATAATCCTGGGTAAACGGCGTCTGGAAATCACAACTGTAGACCTTGAAGGGATCGACCAAAGCCGCTTCGCCCTTGAGCAAGGCATTCACGTATTGTTCGGTAAACGACAAGGGATGACCGAAAGGGTCCCTCCCCCCCTGCCCCGGATCCCGATCGGCGGGCGTGACGCTGGTGTTGGCATAACCCTGGTCGAACAGGGCAAAGGTCACGCCTTTCCTGACATCCAGGGGCTCCCCGGGCACCGCGCCATTGATGACCATGCGATTGACCAGCAGGGGGCCGTTCGGGTTTCCATGGGCGTAGATTTCGGGAACGGCGGCAAAGCTGAAAGTTGGGCCGCCATGGCATTTCGAGCATTGCGCGGTCATGAACAGATTCAGGCCGCGTTTCTGGGCCTCATCCAGGCCTTTCGGCAAGCCGTCCGGGCCTTTGGGCGTATCGTAGGGCGAGCGGTCGGATATCAACGTGGACTCGTAAAGCTGGATGGCCAGACCGAAAAACATCGGGAAGTTGGCTTCCAGCAGCGGCAGGCCCTCTGGCGTCGTCTGCATCGATTTCCAATAGCGCGGGGCAAACGAACGGCGAATGAGATCGGCATAGCTCAAGCGCAGGCCTTTGCCGGAGTTGTCCACGTGCATCCCCAGGACGCTGTCCTCGGGATGCACCGCCTGTGCTTCCAGCGCGCGACGGTGCAACAACTTGCGCGCGACGTCCTGCAAGCGGCGTCCGGAGCAGGACATTTCAACCGCGTTGGTGAGCGGCGAAACCGCCTGGGAGGCCAATGCGGCGTTCGGCAAGGCCAGTCGTCGCTTGATCACTCCCTTGCGGGTAGCGACCCATACGCCGGCCTGGGGGTCCCGAACGCCCCAGGGCGACTCGCCGTTGAAAATGTTGTTGGCCCGGCCATCCCAGAAATTCCGGTGATTGAAGACCGCGTTGATGACCGTCGGCGTATTGCGGTCGGTGGTTTGGCGAAAACTCTTCCCCTGGCTGTGAAAAGGTCCGTCGGCCGTGGGCCGGCAGTCATCCCGGGAGGATTCCGGAGCGATCGGCAAGCCCAGGAAATCCTGTTTGAAACTCCCGGCCGACCCCATGACATCATCGGTGCTGAAACGAACGATCGAAGTCTTGTCGGCTGGATCCTCAAGCTGAAAGAAGGGGAAATCAGCGGCACGCACACTGTAATCGGGGCCGGAAGCCTGGCCGGTGGCGGTCGTTTCGAAGGTCTGGCCCTCCGGAACATTATGGTGGTACTGCCCCGGGTTGTTCTGGTTGCGGATGCGCGCGTCCGCGCCGGCATGGAAGTGGCAACTCCCGCACGCGATGTCATCGCTACCGGCCGCGGCGTCCCAGAATAATGCCTTGCCCAGGATGGTCGCCCATTGGCGATCCACCACGATCGGTTCCTGGCCTCCCAACAGTCCCTTGACCCGGGGTGGGCTCACGCCCGCCAGGGATTTCGGGAACTGTCCGCCGGCCTCGGCCTGGGTTGATTCGAGCATCAGGGCGAACAGCAGCCGTAATATCGCGGTCTTCAGACTCCCCATGCGGGTGATCGGGAGAGCCTTGATCGGCCAAGAGGGCCCATCATAGTGGTTCCCGTCGTGTCATGCGCACCATGGAAACGGTACCGCCGGCAGGTCCAGGGATCTTCTTCGCGTGACGGGGGATCGGTGCGCCTTGCCGGCCGGTGACGCCCATCACTTGCTGATGCTGACCTGAACCGTGACAGGGAACTTTTTGTTGGCCAGGACGACCGGGTACGGGTTTATTCCGCCGACCGCGAACTGGTAAATACCCGCTTTGCTGGCCTGGAATCGGAGTTCCACGGTGCCCGGGATCCCATCTTTCAGCGACACCACTTTGGGATTTCCGACTTGCTGTTGGACATCGATATTTGGATCATTCCCATCGGCGTCGTAGCCATTGGCCATATATTTCATGACGATATTACCCACGCGTTTCTGGGTTTCCTCGTCCCGGGCGTTTTTTTGATCCCAATCCGCAGTCTGCGGATAGTTATGCGTGGGCACGTAAGCGAGTCCCTTTTTAAGATTCCCGGACGCCGTGCCAGGGCGGTACCAGAGAGTGAGCCCCGGATGCAGGCTTTGATCGGAGGAAATTACCTTGATGGACAGCGTCTGACGCTTACGCAGTTTGACCTGCCCGAATTGCGAATTATGGGTCCAGCCTTGCCCCACGAAATTGAGGTCGCTCCAGCCACGACTTGTCACATTAAATCCCTGAACATTCCCGTTCTTGAAAGTCTTGGGATTGGAGAGTTTGGTCGCGGCGTCCCCGACCGTCGGAAAGATGATGGCTATCGCCATTAACAGAGCAAGGGACTTCCGGGATTGGTCTTGAATAGATTTCATGATGCTGGCTCGCTTTGGATAAGATCGGATCAGTCAGGGTTCAGCCGAGGTGTCGGGAGAATATGATTCCGTGAACATGCGGGATTAAAGATAAAAGCAAAATACAAGCCAAATATAGACACAAGACAATCATGGACTTGGTGAGGGTTCACACAAAGAATAAGGGATATCACACACTCAACTGTGGCATATGCCACAGTTGAGTGTGCCGCTCCCGACCTTTCCAACGCCAGGCACCTGTCTCAAAGGAGGGAACGCCACGCGCGATCCCCCATCCCTCATTGCAGACCGCCAATGATGGCGGCTACGCAGGCTGTCAGCCGTTTGGCATAGGGAATGTGCAGGAATTCGTTGGGGCCATGGGCGTTGCTCAAGGGTCCCAGGACACCGGTGATGAGGAACTGCGCCTCTGGATACTGCTGCCCCAGCATGCCCATGAAGGGTATGCTGCCGCCCAACCCCATATAGACGGCATCCTGGCCAAAAAAAGTTTGCGAGGCATCGCGGGTGGCCTGCTCCAGCCAGGGAGCCAACTCCGGGGCATTCCAGCCGGAGCCAGCCTGATCAAACTCCACCCGGATGCGCGCGCCATAGGGGGGATCGGCGGTCAGCGCGGCGCGGATGGCCTGTTCCGCCAAACCGGCATCCACCGTGGGCGGCAGGCGAAGGGAGAATTTGAAAGCCGTATGCGAACGCAAGATGTTGCCCGCCTCGGCGATCGGCGGTATGCCATCCTGGCCGATCACGCACACCGTGGGACGCCAGGTACTGTTGAGAATTTGCTCGGCGGGATCGTCACAGATGGCCCTTAATCCGGGGACGGTGCTGAAACTCGTCAGCAGACTGTCGTGCAAAATCCCGGCCGCCGCCCGCGCCTGTAGCTGGCGTTGTTCGGGAATGTCGGCTCTCAATTCGGGGATGCGGCATTCTCCGGTCATGGGATCCTCGATGCGGTCCATGAGCTGCCGCATGATCCGCATGGACGAGGGTACGATGCCGCTGGCAATTCCGGAGTGGGCGGTTTCCTCCAGCACCTGGACATCGACCACGCAGCCGACCACGCCGCGCAGGGAGGTGGTTGACCATAGCCGCTCATAGTCACCCGCGCCGGAATCCAGAGCAATGACCAGCTTGGGCTTGCCGATCAGATGACCGTAGGTTTCCAGATAAGCTGGCAGATCGGGAGAACCGCTCTCCTCGGAAAATTCGACGAGGATGACGATGCGCGGGAGTTGCTGACCCTCAAGCGCCTTGATCGCCGCCACGGCGGCAAACAAGGCATATCCGTCATCGGCGCCGCCCCTGCCGTACAACTTGTCGTCGCTAAGGACCGGGGTCCAGGGTCCAAAACCCTCGCGCCAGCCCTCCATCTCTGGCTGTTTGTCGAGATGGCCATAGATCAGCACCGTGCCCTCGCTAAAACCCGGAATGTCCAACAGGATCAGGGGACTGCGGCCCGGGAGCTTCAGGTCATGCAGTACCGCGTCGGGGATGGGATGTTGAACCAGCCAGTCCACGGCCAGCCGCCGCGCCGCTTCCATGTGACCGTTCCGTTCCCAATCCGGATCGAAGTGCACGGATTTGCAGGGGATGCTGATGTATTCACTCAGGACGGGCAGGATTTCACGATCCCAGAAGGTATCGATGAATTGACTGAGGCTTTCAGGGTCGAGGCTCATGGTCCGGGCTCCGGGTCATAAAGGACTGTGTACAGCCGTCATATCCACTATCGCGGGTTCCCGTCGATCACCCATCCCGCCAGATGGTCGTATTCAGGCCCAACTCCCGCGGACAAATTGACGGAACCACTACAGGGTCTCGCCTGCCAAGGGCGGCGCGGAGGGTTCGTCCTCGGCCGGATCGACGGGTATGGCATAGGATTCGGTCGCCCATTCGCCCAGATCGATGAGACGGCAACGTTCGCAGCAGAAAGGTCGGAACCGCTCCGCCGGGGACCATGTCACCGGCTTGCCGCAGGTAGGGCACTTTACGATCAGTGTCACGACGGATTTCTCGATCAGAACAGACAGCAGGTCAGCAGGAAGTCCACGTCCTCATGCGTTTGCATGGGCCGCAGCACGGGATCGCGCACCATGAAGCGAATCGTGAAGCGATGTTTGCCTCCGCTGATTTCGGCAAAATAAGGCACACCCCGCGGGACCGCGACACGCAATAACTGATAGGTTAGCGTATGATCCAGGGTTTTTTGAAAAAAACCCGAGGCGGCCAGTTCAGGGGTGGGTGTCGCACTGGTGCGGATGAAGTTCAGCAGAATATCGATCGCGGAGCGGACTTGCAGAAACGGCTCGATCCAGGCTTGCAAATCCTCGCGCCTGGACGGCTCGTCCCCTTCCAGCCAGTGATGGTAGGCTGGCAGATCGAAGGAGCAGCTTCCCCCCGGCATGCTGCTTCGCTGGGAGATGCCTTTGAACAATTCGCTTTCCATCAGGGTGAGGCCCAATTTCCCCGAAACGGCGTATAGCTGTTTACTGAGCCCTTCAAGGCGGGCGATAACCCGAGCGAGCCTGTCCTGATCCACCCCCTCGTAATGCCTGGCCATCCGATTCAGCACATTCGTCTGTCGGTCGATTTCCTGCATGGCTTCGGACTTCAGGTCATTGCGGCTGAAGACCCCGACGATGTCGATCAGCGTCGAGACGACCGCCCGGTAATCCCAGATTGAACGTCCTTGCACGAAGTGATCCAGTTGCAGGAAAAGCTGCTCCAGGCGAATGAAGAGACGAATCCGCTCATTGAGCGGAAATTCATAGAGAGTCAAATCGTTCAAGAAAAATTCCCGATTCAGGGTGGATAGGTATTTGGAATGGGGAAATTATAACGTCCATGCCCCCAATACGGCGTAAGCCTTGAACGCCGGGTTAGCGACCGCACCGTCAGGACGGCCTTCCCGCGAGTTTCAGATACTCCTGATGCAGGCGTTGAATGGGGGCGCGCATCGATTCCATGGGCCCTTCGTTCACCAGAATATCGTTGGCCGCCGCCAGCCGTTGCTCACGGCTGACCTGTGCGTCCAGAACGCGGTTGATGGCCATCTCATCCAGCCCATCCCGAATCCGCAGACGCCGACGCTGGGTCTCGGGCAGGCAATCAACCACCAGTAGCCGATCGACGCAATCCCGGCGGCCCGTTTCCAGGATCAGGGGAATGACCAGAAGACAGTAAGGAGAAACCGATGCTTCGGCCTGCCGCTCCAGTTCCTGGTAGATCAGGGGGTGTAACAAATCCTCCAGCCAGCGTCGGTCGTCGGGATGCTCAAAGATATGCCGCCTGAGGCGGGCCCGGTCCAATTGCCCATGGCTGAGCATTTCCACGCCGAACCGCGCGACGATGGCGCCCAGCGCGGGTTGACCCGGTTCGACCACGGCGCGTGCGACCTGGTCGGCGTCGATGACGGCTATCCCCAATTCGGCGAATAGTCCGGCGATCGTCGTTTTACCGCAGGCAATCCCCCCGGTTAATCCCACCTTGTACATGAAAGAAATTCAGCGCAGGCCAGATACCGCCAGATAATAGGCATTCAATTCATCCCCCCACATCAGGGCCAACCAGCCCGCGGCGGCCAGATAGGGTCCGAACGGGATGGGCACACGATGATCCCGATTCAGGAACAGGATCATACTCAGACCACTCACGGCTCCAACGAGGGACGAAAGCAGGATGATCATGGGCAGCGACGCCCACCCCAGCCAGGCGCCCAGCATGGCCAGGAGCTTGAAATCCCCGAACCCCATGCCTTCCTTGCCCGTCAGCGCCTTGAACAGCCAGTACACTAGCCACAGGCTACCATAACCGAAACAGGCGCCCAGGATGCTGGCATCGCTGTCGACAAACACAGTCAGGACGCTGGCGAGCAGACCCAGCCAGAGCATGGGCAGCGTGATTGCATCGGGCAACAACTGACAGTCGAGATCGATCATGCTCAAGGCGAGCAGGCTCCAGGTCAGCAGCAACGCGGCCAGCATGGGCAGGGTTGGCCCGAATTGCCAGGCGACCATGACGGCCAAAACCGCCGATAGTATTTCGACCAGTGGGTAGCGAATGGATATCCGGGTCTTGCATCCCGCGCAGCGTCCACCCAAGGCGACATAGCTCACCAGAGGAATGTTCTCCAGAAGCTTGAGCGGCCTGGAGCACTCCGGGCAATGCGAGCCGGGAATCGCCAGGTTGAACCGCGGGACAGGCTTCGAGGGTTCTTCCGCCTCCAGTTCCAGAAACTGACGGCACTCCCGGCGCCATTGGGTTTCCATCATGATGGGCAGGCGGTGTATCACTACATTCAGGAAACTGCCGATCACCAGACCGATAACTCCCACCAGAATCAGAAACAGCGCGGGATATAGCGTAAAAATTTCGTTCACTCTGATACCTAGACGACCGAACCCAGTTTGAAAATGGGGAGATACATCGCCACCACGAGTCCACCGACCACAACGCCCAACACGGCCATGATCATCGGTTCGATCAGGCTGCTCAGGGCATCGACGGCGTTATCGACCTCCTCCTCATAGAAATCGGCCACTTTTGCGAGCATGCTGTCCAGTGAACCTGCCTCTTCGCCGATAGCGATCATTTGTACCACCATGTTGGGAAAGAGTTGCGTTTGTCGCATCGATTGCTGCAACTGCGAGCCCGTTGAAACATCATCCCGTATCCGTAAAACCGCGGAGGCATAGACAAAATTGCCGGTGGCGCCCGACACGGACTGCAAAGCCTCGACCAACGGCACACCAGCCGCCGACATGGTCGCCAGGGTACGGGCAAACCGCGCGATGGCGGCCTTGTTGATGATGACCCCCACCACCGGCACCCGCAGGGCAAGCCGGTCCAGCATGTGATTGAAGCCTGCCGAGCGCTTCTTGAGTTGTATGACGCCATAGACCAGCGCGATGAGGGCAATCAGGACCACATACCACCATTCCTGTACGAACCGCGACAGATTGACCACCATGCGCGTGAAGGCGGGTAGATCGGCACCAAAGCCCTTGAACAATTCCTCGAATTGGGGAACCACGAAAATCAGCAAAATGGCCGTGACCACCACGGCCACCACGACGACGGCGGTTGGATAGGTCAGCGCTTTCTTGATCTTGGCCTTGATGGTTTCGGTCTTTTCCTTGTACTCGGCGATTTTGTGCAGCAGTGTTTCAAGCACCCCTGCCTGCTCCCCGGCCTGGACCAGATTGCAGAAGAGATCGTCGAAATACAGGGGATGTTTGCCCAGCGCCTCGGCCAAGGGGAGACCGCTCTCGATGTCCGCCTTGATTTTCAGCAGCAAATCCTGCATCGAAGGATTCTCATGACCCCGGCCGACGATTTCGAAGGCCTGAACCAAGGGCACGCCGGAAGAGAGCATGGTAGCCAATTGGCGGCTGAAGATGGCAATGTCCTTGGTGGTGATCTTTTTCTGAACCGGACCGAACAGCACCTTGGGTTTTTTGCGTATCTTGACCACCCGCATGCCTTGCCGGCGCAATTCGGCACGCGCCACCATCTCCGTCCGGGCCAGCACCTCCCCCTGCGTGCGTGCGCCGCGCTGATCCATGCCCTCCCAGACAAACCAGACGCCGGTCTCCTTTTCCTTGGGTTTGGGTCTTGCCATGATTCAGTCCCGGGTAATGCGATCGATTTCAGCCAGGCTGGTAATACCCGCCTTGACCTTTCTCAAGCCGGAGGCACGCAAGTCCGCGACACCGTCGGAGCGCGCCTGCTCGGCGATACGAGCCACATTCCCGCCTTCCAGGATGATCCGGTTCAAGGCCTCGGTAATGGGCATGACCTGATAGATGCCTACCCGCCCCTTGTAACCTTTGACGCAATGCTCGCAGCCCACTGGGCTGTAAACGTTCAAACCCTCCAGCAGATCATCCTCCTTGAAGCCGGCCTCCAACAGGGTCTCCGGCGGCAAATCGCTGGGCTTCCGGCAAAATTCGCAGAGTCGGCGGGCCAGCCGCTGGGCCATGATCAGCAGCACCGCCGTGGCAATATTGAACGGGGGAATACCCATCTGCATGAGGCGGTTGAGGGTCTGCGGGGCATCGTTCGTGTGCAGGGTGGATAGCACCAAATGCCCCGTCTGGGCCGCTTTGACGGCGATCTCGGCGGTTTCCAGATCGCGAATCTCGCCCACCATGATGACGTCGGGGTCTTGCCGCAGAAACGCACGCAAGGCCTCCGCAAAGGTCAGCCCGGTTTTGACATTCACATTGACCTGGTTGATGCCGGGTACGGTGATCTCCACCGGATCCTCGACCGTCGAGATATTGCGGTCGTTGGTGTTGAGCAGATTCAGGCCGGTGTAGAGCGTGACGGTCTTGCCGCTGCCGGTGGGGCCGGTCACCAGGATCATGCCGTAGGGTTTGTTGATGGCCTCCAGAAAGCCCCGTTTCTGCTCGGGTTCGAAGCCCAGTTTCTCGACGCCGATCTGGGCCGAAGCTGGGTCCAGGATACGCAGCACAATCTTCTCGCCAAACAGCGTGGGACAGGTATTGACGCGAAAATCGATGGCCCGATGCTTGGAAATCTCCAGCTTGATGCGCCCATCCTGCGGCACTCGACGCTCGGCGATATCCATGCGCGACATGACCTTGAGGCGCGACGAGATCCGGCTCGCCAGCGTCACGGGAGGGTTGGCGACCTCATGCAGGATGCCGTCATTGCGGAAGCGGACCCTGAAATCCTTCTCGTAGGGTTCGAAGTGAATATCCGAGGCGCCTTTCTTGATCGCATCGAGCAGTATCTTGTTAACGAACCGCACCACCGGCGTGTCATCCAGTTCGGCGGTCACCTCCACCGCGGGTTTGGGAGGCTCCGGCACCACCAGCCCGATGTTGTCGAGATTGACATCGAGCAAATCCTTGAAGGTGGTGTCCGCCGCCTCCACGGCCGCATCGATGGCCTTGCACAGCTTGTCCTCCTCGACCACCACGATCTCGATGATCAGCCCGGAATGGAATTTCACCTCCTCGAAGGCGGCATAGCGGCTGGGATCGGCCACCGCCAGGAATAGCCGGTTACCGCGCTGAAACAGGGGCAGCACATGATGCTTGAGGATCAGCTTGCCGCTGACGGCATGAATCGGCATGTACTCGGGCAGGAAAACCGCCAGATCCAGCAGCGGTACGCTGAATTCCCGGGCCACCGTACAGGCGATCTCCAGGCTGGGCAGGACGCCACTCGTCACCAGGTAGCTGACCAGGGGCAAATTCTTGCGGGCCGCTTCCTCCGCGCAAGCTCGGGCCTTGTCCTCGGTGAGCAGAGACGCCTTGACCAGGCACTTGGCCAGGCCATCGAGCACGGGCATCTCCGCTGCCATGGCGGTCGTCAGCTCACGGAAAAGCGCATGGCCTGACAAACCCTCCCCGGGTTAGAGCGCCTCGATCCTGACCCTTTGCGCCTGCAGTTCGGTCAGGCTGGAGGTCAGTTCGTTCAGCCGGGACCTTTCCTTTTCGATGACCGCCGCTGGCGCCTTGGCCAGGAAGCCCTCATCGTTGAGCTTGCCTTCCAATCTCGGCAGCTCCTTGGCGATGCGCTGCATTTCCTTGTCCAGCCGCGCCAGCTCCGCGGCCTTGTCGATCAGCCCGCTCATGGGTATGAGTGCCTTCATCTCGCCCACCAGGGCAATCGCCGACTCTGGCGCCCTCTCCCCGGGCTCCAGCCAGCGAATCGTCTCGATACGACCGAGGCGATGCACATAATCCAGGGTCTGTTCGAGGGTCTCCCGATCCTGCTCCGTACCGCCTTCGAGGAGCACGGCCAGCGGCTTGCCCGGTGGGATGTTCATCTCGCCGCGGATGCGGCGAATGCCGAGCAACAGGGCCATGAGCCATTCCATGGAGGCTTCGCTGGCTGCATCCGAGCCTTCTTCTCGGGGTTCGGGATAAGCACGATTCATGAGGGTTTCCCCGCCCTGCCCCGCCAGCGGTGCAACCCGCTGCCAGATTTCCTCGGTGATGTAGGGCATCACGGGATGAGCCAGACGGAGTACGGTTTCCAGCACCTGGACCAGGGTTTGGCGGGCGCCGCGTTGCAGGTCGGCGTCCGCCGCCTGCAGACTGACCTTGGCCAGTTCCAGATACCAGTCGCAGTATTCGTTCCAGAGGAATTCATAGATGGCCCGGGCAGCCAGATCGAACCGGAATTCGTCAAAAGCGGCCAGCGTCTCGCCTACCGCACGATTCAGGCGCGAGCGGATCCAGCGATCCGGCAAGCTCAGACTGACGGGAAGTCCCGTCAGACCGGTATCCTGGCCCTCGGTGTTCATCAGCACGAAACGGGCGGCATTCCACAGCTTGTTGCAGAAATTGCGGTAGCCCTCGACCCGGCCCATGTCGAACTTGATATCGCGGCCGGTCGAGGCCAGCGAGGCAAAGGTGAAACGCAGGGCGTCGCAACCGTAGGGGGCGATGCCTTCCGGGAATTCCCTTCGCGTGCGCTTCTGGATCTTTTCCGCCATTTGCGGTTGCATCAGGCCCGTGGTGCGCTTGGCAACCAGCTCTTCCAGGCCGATGCCGTCGATGATGTCGAGCGGATCGAGGACGTTGCCCTTGGACTTGGACATTTTCTGGCCCTCGGCGTCGCGCACCAGGCCATGCACATAAACCGTCTTGAACGGCACTTGCGGACTACCATCCGGGTGCTTCATGAAATGCAGGGTCATCATGATCATCCGCGCCACCCAGAAGAAGATGATGTCGAAACCGGTGACCAGCACGTCGGTGGGATGAAAGGTCCGGAGTTCCGGGGTTTCCTCCGGCCAGCCCAGGGTGGAGAAGGTCCACAGGGCGGAAGAGAACCAGGTGTCGAGAACGTCCTCGTCCTGGCGCAGGGGCGTGGCAGCCTCCAGGCTGTACTTGGCGCGGACCTCGGCCTCGTCCCGCCCCACGTAGACCTGCCCGCGATCGTCATACCAGGCCGGGATTCGGTGACCCCACCAGAGTTGCCGGGATATACACCAATCCTGGATATCCCGCATCCAGGAGAAATAGAGGTTTTCATACTGTTGCGGCACGAAGCGGATACGGCCGTCCTCGACCGCCTCGATGGCGGGTTTGGCCAGGGTCTTCGCATCCACGTACCACTGATCGGTCAGCCAGGGCTCGATGACCACGCCGGACCGGTCGCCGCGCGGCACCTTGAGCGTGTGCGGTTCGATCTTGTCCAGCAATCCCGATGACTCGAATTCCGCCACGATGCGCTTGCGCGCCTCGAAACGATCCAGTCCCGCATAAGCCTCGGGCGCCTTTTCGCCATGGGCGCCAGCATAGCCTTCAAAGGTGATGACCGTGAATTCGGCGAGAATACGCGCGTCGCGGTCGAGTACGTTGATCAACGGTAGATTGTGGCGCTTGCCGACCTCGTAGTCGTTGAAGTCATGCGCTGGGGTAATCTTGACGCAACCGGTACCGAACGCCGGGTCGACATAGTCATCGGCGATGATGGGAATCTCGCGGCCCGCGATCGGCAAACGGATTTTCTGTCCCACCAGATGCCGGTACCGCTCATCCTCCGGATGCACGGCCACGGCGGTGTCGCCGAGCATGGTTTCCGGCCGGGTGGTCGCCACCACCAGGTGGCCCGTGCCGTCCGCCAGGGGATAGCGGAAATGCCAGAGGCTGCCCTGCTCCTCCTCGCTCTGCACCTCCAGGTCGGAGATGGCCGTATGCAGCTTGGGATCCCAGTTCACCAGACGCTTGCCGCGATAGATCAGGCCCTCGTCGTACAGGCGCACGAATGCTTCCTGCACGGCGCGGGACAAGCCTTCATCCATGGTGAAGCGCTCGCGGGTCCAGTCAACGGACGAACCCAGGCGGCGTAACTGCCGGGTGATGGCGCCACCGGATTCGGCCTTCCAATCCCAGACCTTTTTCAGGAATTCCTCCCGCCCCAGGTCATGCCGGGTCACGCCGTCGGCGGCCAATTGCCGCTCGACCACCATCTGCGTCGCGATGCCGGCGTGGTCGGTGCCTACCTGCCACAGCGTGTTGCGGCCCTGCATGCGGCGCAGCCGGATCAGGGTATCCATGATGGTATTGTTGAACCCATGTCCCATGTGCAGGCTGCCGGTGACGTTGGGCGGCGGAATCATGATGCAGTAGGGCTCGCCCTCGCCGGACGGCTTGAAATAGCCTCGCTTTTCCCAGGTTTCATACCAGGATTGCTCGATGGCGCGGGGTTCGTAGGTTTTATCCATGATCTTCCGAAGGCGGGCCAATCAAGGCCGTGGTTGGGTATTGCTGTGAATGTGGGGACGCCAGGCTCGGGCAAAGTCGATCACGCCGCGAAAATCAGCTCCGGTCAAGCTGATGGGTCTGTACCGCATGTCCCTCATGCTGATACTGGCGGTAGCGCCTACGACCGGCTGATCTAGTCGACTCGTCCTGATCAACCAGTTCAGCCAGCCGTTCGAAAGCCGCATAGCCCTCGGGAACATCCTGGCCGAGATTCACCATGACATCGCGCATACCCTCCGGCGGGGGCAGGTGACCGATGATCACTGGCGCTTCGGATTCGGGCAAGCCAGCCAGTTCATGCGGGACAAAGCTCCCCTGCCGAAAGGTCCAGAGGAGATCGTCAAACATCCGGGACTCCGCTTCGTTATCGGTCTTCAAGTAGACCGTATGTCCTTGCCGGTAGGCTTTTTCCACCAGTTTGCAGGCGGTAACCCGGCGCGCGTGCGGGTCATGGCTGGGTAACACGTAGAAGTCGATTCGCGTCATGGGACCCGATCGAGCAGATACTGAACCAGCAGCGGCACGGGGCGACCCGTGGCGCCCTTTTCAGCGCCGCTTTTCCAGGCGGTGCCGGCGATATCGATATGCGCCCAAGGGTATTCTTTGGCGAAGCGCGAGAGGAAACAGGCCGCCGTGACGCTGCCGCCATCGGGACCGCCAATATTGGCGAGGTCGGCGAAATTCGACTTGAGCTGGTCCTGGTATTCGTCCCACAAGGGCATGCGCCAGACCCGATCCCGGGATTCCTCGCCGGCCTGCATCAAGGCCGCCGCCAAGTCCTCATTGTTGCTCCAGAGCCCGCTGGGATGCCGCCCCAAAGCCACCACACAGGCGCCGGTCAGGGTCGCCACGTCGATCACGGCGGCGGGTTCGTAGCGCTGTGCGTAATGCAGCGCATCGCAGAGCAACAGCCGGCCCTCGGCATCAGTATTCAGTATTTCTATGGTCAAGCCGGCCATGCTCTTGACGATATCCCCCGGCTTGTTCGCCGTGCCCGAGGGCAGATTTTCCGATGCGGGTACCAGGGCGACCACATTCAGAGGCAACTGGAGTTCCGCCACCGCAGCCATGGCGCCGATCACTCCGGCCCCACCGCACATGTCGTATTTCATCTCGTCCATGTTGGCCGAGGGTTTGATCGAGATGCCACCGGCATCAAACGTAAGACCCTTGCCAACCAGAACATACGGTTTCGTCTTGGCGGATGTCCCGGAGTACTCCATGATGATGAAGCGGGCGGGTTCCTCACTACCGCGGGAGACGGAGAGAAAAGCCCCCATACCCTGCTCCTCGATCGCCTTTTCGTCGAGAATCTTGACCTTGAGTTTCTTGTGCTTCTTGCCGACCTTTTCAGCCTGTTCGGCGAGGTAAGTCGGGGTGCAGATATTCCCCGGCAAATTGGCGAGGTTTCTGGCCAAACCGACCCCCAGGGCAATCGCATGTCCCTGCCTGATCGAATCTTCAGCGACCGCCAGAGCCGCGTCGTCCTGAACCAGAAACTGGACCTTGTTCAGTCTGGGTTTATGGTCCGCATGCTCGGTTTTCAGTTCAGTGAAGCGATAAGCCGATGCCTCGAGAATCTCTATGAACTGGCGAATGTTCCAAGCCGCGTCACGCCCGGTCACTTCAGCTTCATGCAGGGTGCTGACCGCCTGCTTGGCATGGCCTGTCGACAGTGCCTTGGCGGCGGCCGCAAGGGCCTTTCGATAGGCGCCCGCATCGAGTTCCTCCTTTTTGCCCAAACCCACCAGGATCACCCGCTCGATATCCTCCAGAGAGGTATTGGGTACCACGAGAAGTTCGCCCGGCTTACCCTCGATGTCATCCCGCTTGAGGAGCTTTTCCAGCAGACCCCCCATGCGTTCATCCAGTACGGACGCTGAAGGTGTCAGCTTGCGCTTCCGATAAAAACCCACCACCGCGCACGATGTTGCGAGGGTTGCCAGTGATTCGGCCTTAACCTGATAGTCCATAGTAAGCTATCCTTATGTTTGAACGGGGATGACCGGGCCGCCAGCGGTTTGCCGGGCTGGCGAATCGGTTTTGGGCAAAATAAACGCAAAGCATACCAAGGGAACAGACGAAACGTCCAAACACGTTCACCGATCATCACCCACGGCTCTGCCTGCCAGGTTTGAATTTCGTTCAATCATTGCACCGCCTCATCGTCTTACCTCTCCATCACTGCCGAGATCTACCCACACCGCGATGCCCGCCCCCGCCAACCCTCTGCATCGGTTATTCCAGCGTTCATTCTTGACCGTCATGGACCGGATGATTGCCTGGGAACTTGCCAAGACGCTGGTATCGATCCTGCTGGTCCTGGTCACCATCATCGTCAGCCGCAAATTTCTGGACATCCTGACCCGCGCCATCGAGGGCGAAGTGGCCACGGAGACGGTCTTTTACCTGCTTGGCTACAAAATGCTGACCGCTCTGACCGTTCTGATTCCGCCCTCCCTGTTCATGGCGGTGCTGACCGTGATGGGGCGCATGTACCGCGACCACGAAATCTCGGTGCTGGCCTCGGCCGGCGTGGGGAGCCTCCGCATTTATCGAAGTCTGGCCTGGGTCGTGATTCCAACGTTCCTGGTGGCCATTTACCTGGCCCTGATCGTCATGCCGTGGAGCGAACGCAATAGCCAGCAGTTGGTGATGCATGATGTGGAAACCCATGACATCCGGGGCCTGAAGCCCGGCCGCTTCAACGAATTCAGCGCCGGCGACGTGGTGCTGTACGCTGAAACGATGGACGAGAACAAGGACATGCTGAATATTTTCGTGCAGAGCCGTCAGAACACCAGCACCGGTGTCGTGATCGCCGAACGGGGACGACTGCATAAAGCCGAGAATGGCGACAACTTTGTCGTTCTCAACAACGGGCGGCGTTACCAGGGCGTTCCGGGTAAAGCCGACTATGTGATCAGTCAGTTCGACGAATATGCCGTGCGGATCAGCGGTCCCGAAGAAGTTTCCGCCACCTTGCGGCGCGAATCGACTGACAGCGTGGCGCTGCTGCTCAGCCAGACCCCCAAGGAATTGGCGGAATTTCAAAAGCGGGTGGGCATACCTCTGGGGGTCCTGGCGCTGACCCTGCTTGCCCTGCCCCTCGCGCGCGTTTCCCCTCGACAGGGCCCTTATGGCAATGTGTTCTCTGCCTTCCTGATCTACATCATTTACGAGAATGCCCAGAAAATTTCACAAGGCATGGTGATCTCGGAAAAAATACCGCCATGGGCCTCCTATGCGGGCATCTATGGCTTGCTCCTGCTGATGACCATTGCCCTGTTCCTGAGAAACCTGGGGCCACGCTGGATGAGGCACCATCTGGCCATCGGGGCGCGCAAATGATCCGGAGCCTGGATTGGTATATCGCCCGGGAGGTCATCAAGGGCGCCCTGGTCGCCACCCTCGTACTGCTCACATTACTGACCTTCTTCAGCTTTGCCGATGAATTGGGCGATATGGGCAAGGGCGACTATGGCATGCGCGAGATCTTCAAATATCTGGCGCTGACCCTGCCCCGCAATTTTTATGAATTGCTGGGCCCCGCCGCCCTGGTCGGCAGTCTGGTGACCCTTGGAGCATTGGCCAATAACCGTGAACTCGTCGCCATGCAGGCGGCCGGCATTTCCCGTGGTCGCATCATTGCCGGGGTAATGCTGGGGGGCGTCATCCTGTTGAGCCTATCGATTATGGTCGGCGAACTGATTGCCCCCCCCTCGGAACGCGCCGCGCAAAACCTGAAGTCGATTGCGCAAAGCAAGCAGGTGACTTCCCGCTCCAAATACGGCTTTTGGGTCAGGGACAAAAATGTGTTCATCAATATCCGCTCGATGAATGAAATGCAAAGCCTGGGGGACATCAATATCTACGATGTGAGCGAGGATCGGCTTCTGGTAAAGGCCACGCGCGCGCGCCAGGCCACTCATGACGGCGTGCAATGGAATTTGAAGGAAATCAAGACCAGCCAGTTCAAGGAGAATCAGGTCATTACGGAGCGCCGCAAGGAGGCGGACTGGTCTTCGGTACTCGCTCCAGAGTTGCTGAACGCCTTTGTGATCCGTCCCGAAAACCTTTCGGCCCTGGAGTTATACCGCTACATAGGCTATCTGCGGGACAATGGGCAGAAGTCCACCATGGTGGAGCAGGCACTATGGGGCCGCGTGGTGAATCCTCTCGTCACCCTGGTGATGCTCATGGTGGCCGTGCCATTTGTGTTGACCGTGCGCCGGGAAGTCGGCACCGGTCAGCGGATCGTTGCCGGGGTCGTCATCGGACTCGGGTTTCACCTGTTCGATAAAATGTTTGGCCATCTCGGCTTGGTCTATGAACTCAATCCCTTCTTTGCCGTGTCATTTCCCACTCTGCTGGCTTTAGCCATAGTCTTTGTCGTGCTATGGCGAATGCGGTCCACTTGAAACCTTGCTCGATGGGGAGCCGGCAGGGGCCTCCGCCGGACGGGGCATGGACGTTTTGATATGATCAGATTCAATTTACTGTCCTAGTTTTCCACCATGGTCCTACTCAACACTCCCATCTGTGATTTTGGTCTGCCCGCCCTGGATTTTGCCTTGCCCGGGGTCGATGGAAAAACCTGGACACTGGAACAATGCCGTGGCCCCAACGGGTTGCTGGTCATGTTCATTTGCAACCATTGCCCCTATGTCAAGGCCGTGCAGGATCGCTTGGTGCGTGATACCGCGGAACTCAAGCCACTCGGCATCGGCAGTGTGGCCATCATGGCCAACGATACCGCCGATTATCCAGAAGACTCCTTCGAGAACATGCGACGCGTCGCCCTTGAACTGGGTTATGGATTCCCCTACCTGCTCGACGCGACGCAGGAAGTCGCCAAAGCCTACGGGGCGGTCTGCACCCCCGATTTCTTCGGCTACAACCAGCGTCTCGAACTGCAATATCGAGGCCGCCTGGACGCTAGCGGCCGCCATCCCGCACCGGCTGGAACGCGTCGGGATTTGTACGAGGCCATGAAACACATCGCGGAGACCGGCCAGGGTCCCAGGGACCAAATTCCCAGCATGGGCTGCTCCATCAAATGGCGGTCCCCCTGAAACCTTTTCATCAACATTCTCAACTACCCAGGAAATGATCCATGAGCTTCAAGAGACTGACTGAACTCGATCTTGCCGGCAAGCGCGTATTGATTCGCGAAGATCTCAATGTGCCGGTCAAGGACGGCAAAGTGACCAGCGATACCCGCATCCGGGCCAGCTTGCCCTCCATCGAGCATTGCCTCAAGGCCGGCGCCCACGTTCTGCTGATGTCCCACCTCGGCCGTCCCTCCGAGGGAGAATACGCCGAAGAGTTTTCCCTGAAACCCGTCGCCGATCGTTTGGCGGAACTGCTGGGACGCCCCGTCAAACTGGCCAGGGACTGGCTGGATGGAGTGGACGCGGCCCCGGGTGAGGTGGTTCTTTGTGAAAACGTTCGTTTCAACAAAGGCGAAAAGAAGGACAACGAAGACCTGTCCAGGAAGATGGCGGCATTGTGCGATATCTATGTCATGGATGCCTTTGGCTCGGCGCACCGAGCCCAAGCGTCCACTCACGGCGTCGGCCGTTTTGCGCCTGTCGCTTGCGCCGGCATTTTGCTCGCGGCCGAACTCGACGCCCTGGGCAAGGCGCTGAAGGCGCCCGCTCGCCCCTTGCTGGCCATCGTGGGCGGTTCCAAGGTATCCGGGAAACTCGAGGTCCTGGAATCCCTCTCGAATCTTTGCGACCAGTTGATCGTGGGTGGCGGCATCGCCAATACCTTCATCGCGGCGGCGGGTTTCCCGGTCGGAAAATCCCTCTATGAAGCCGAACTGATTCCCGAAGCCCAACGCTTGATGGCACAGGCAACCGCCCGGGGCGGCGAAATTCCGGTGCCCACCGACGTCATTACCGCCAAGGAATTCTCCGAATCCGCCGCGGCGACCACCAAGAAAGTCAGTGAAGTCGCCGAAGATGACCTGATCCTGGATATCGGCCCGGAGACGGCGGCGCGGTATGCCGAGATCATCAAGTCCGCGGGTACCATCGTCTGGAACGGTCCGGTAGGTGTATTTGAAATCGAACAATTCAGCCACGGCACCCAGACCGTCGCCAAGGCCGTCGCCGAAGGCGCCGGATTCTCGATTGCCGGTGGCGGCGATACTCTGGCCGCCATTGAAAAATATGGCATCCAGCAACAGGTTTCCTACACTTCGACTGGGGGCGGGGCCTTTCTGGAATTTCTGGAAGGCAAGAAACTCCCGGCGGTCGCCATGCTCGAAGAACGCTGCGCTTGACCGTTCATACCTGCCGGGAAGCCCTGGCTTCCCGGCCTTTCAAGCCACCGGTATCAGCGCTCAAGGCGCGGGCATCTGAAACAGGCCTGTACAAAATCGCGGCTGTGCGGTAAAAGAGGCCATTCGTGGCCATTATTCAACATCAAGTCAACAGTTCCCATCCATGGCAAGAGTCACCGTAGAAGATTGTCTCGATAACGTCGATAACCGCTTCCAGTTGGTTCTGGTTGCCGCCAAACGGGCGCGCCAACTCTCCATCCACCCAGAAGATTCAAAGGTCCCCTGGGAAAACGACAAGCCGACCGTGGTCGCGTTACGCGAGATCGCCGCCGGTGATATCACCCGCGACTATCTGCAGGTGCCCGTCAAGCAGGATCGCATCGCCTTCACGCGACCGCCCCTGCCCACACCGAGTCCAGACCTGGATGACGAGGATTTTGACTGAAGCTTCCGCCGCGCTGGCCGCGCCTGAAACGGGGGGCACAACAGGCCTCGCGGCCCCTTCCCTTGGCAGTAGGGAAGTCATTGAACTGCCTCAGGAAAAGCTGGTACGGCGGCTACGCGGAGCGCTCCTGGCCTATCTCGACAAGGAGCAGATCGCGGATGTGATGCGGGCCTACCGCCTGGCGGAACGCGCGCATGAAGGCCAGGTACGCAAAAGCGGAGAACCCTATATCTGCCACCCCTTGTCGGTGGCGCTCATTCTCGCCGGAATGCGGATGGATGCGCGCGGCATCATGGCCGCCATCATGCATGATGTCATCGAGGACACCCCGGTCAGCAAGCAGCTCCTGATCGAGGAATTCGGCGAGGAAGTGGCGGACCTCGTGGATGGCGTCACCAAGCTGGGACGAATCGACAGCAAGTCCCGCGCCGAAGCGCAGGCTCAGAATGTTCGCAAAATGTTCCTGGCCATGGTCAAGGATTTACGGGTGATCATGGTAAAACTTGCGGATCGCCTGCATAACATGCGCACACTGGAAAGCATGGCAGGGGAGAAGCGACGGCGCATCGCCGCCGAAACGCTGGATATCTACGCGCCCATCGCCAACCGGCTTGGCATGCACGAGTTACGGCTGGAACTTGAAGATCTCGGTTTTGCCGCGATGTATCCCCTGCGCGCCAGGGTACTCGATCAGTCCGTGCGCAAGGCTCGCGGCAATCGCAAGGAAGTGATCTCCAGCATCGAATCCAGCATCAAGAAACGCCTGGAGGATTCCGGGCTGGTGCGTTGCGTGGTGGTCGGCCGTGAAAAGCATCTCTATAGCCTGTATCAGAAGATGCTCAGAAAGCGGCGCCCCTTTGCCGAGGTCTTCGACGTTTGCGGCTTTCGCATCATAGGCGAAAACGTGGATGACTGTTACCGGGCGCTGGGAATCGTCCACAATCTCTACAAGCCGATTCCCGGCAGGTTCAAGGATTACATCGCCGTGCCCAAGGCCAACGGCTATCAGTCGCTGCATACGGTACTGGCGGGTCCCTATGGACAACCCCTGGAAATCCAGATTCGCACCCGGGCCATGCATCACCTGGCGGAAGCCGGAATAGCCGCCCACTGGCTCTACAAAAGTGAGCAGGAACAGTCTCCGTACAGTCAGGCGCGAGCCCATGAGTGGCTGCAGGATCTCCTTGAAATTCAGAAGAGCGCCGGCGATTCACTGGAGTTCCTCGACAACCTCAAGGTCGACCTGTTCCAGCGGGAGGTCTACGTATTTACCCCGCGCGGCCAGATCATCAAGCTGCCGCGCAATGCAACGGTGGTGGATTTCGCCTACGCCGTCCATACCCATGTCGGCAACACCTGTGTATCGGCCCGCATAGACCGCCAGTTGGCGCCCTTGCAGACCGTGCTCCAGAATGGTCAGACCATCGAGGTGATCACCGCCCCCTGGGCCAAACCTAATCCCCTGTGGCTGAATTTCGTCGCGACGGCCAAGGCACGCGCTGCCATTCGTACCCATCTGCGAAACTTCAAGGCGCGCGAGGGCATTGCATTGGGGCAGCGTTTGTTGGAAAAGGAGCTGGATGGCATCGGTCATCGCTACGAAGACATCCCGGACCATCAGTTTGACAGCTTGCTGCAAAGGCTTGATATGCCCAATCGGGAAGCCCTGCTGGAAGATATCGGTTTTGGCAACCGCCTTCCCATACTGGTTGCGCGACAGCTCGTCGACATTACCGGCACGGCGATACCTGACCCGGCCATTACGCCCAGACCCACGCTCACGCCCTTGATCATCAGGGGCACCGAAGGAATGGTTGTCAACCTGGCCAAGTGCTGCCGTCCCATACCTGGCGACCCCATCATCGGCTTTTTCAATCCGGGCAAGGGCATCGTGATTCACCTCACGGAATGCAAGAATGTGGAAGAGTTACGCAAGCGGCAGGTCAACTGGATCGATGTCCAGTGGGACAAACAGGCCAGTGGTGAATTTCCGGCCCTGATTCGTCTCGAACTGATGAATCAGGTCGGCACGTTGGCCAAGGTCGCCTCGACGATTTCACGGATGCGGGCAAACATCGAAAACGTCCAGATCGTGAATCAGGACAGCCAGGTTTCGGTGGATTACATTACCCTGATGGTACGCGATCGTAATCACCTGGCCACCGTGGTACGCGAGCTCCGCAAGCTTTCCATTGTCCTCAAGATTTCCCGCGTCAAATCCGAACTGCGCAAGAAACACTGATCATGACTCGCCAGACCATTCATACTCCACATGCCCCGGCAGCCATAGGCGCCTACTCGCAGGCCATCCGGGTCGGCCAAACCGTGTACCTGTCTGGCCAGATACCGCTGAACCCGGAAACCATGGCGCTGGTGGAGGGCGATATCGATGCAGAAATCCGCCGGGTGCTGGATAACCTCAAGGCCGTGGTCCAGGCGGCGGGCGGGACTTTCGAGGATATCGTCAAACTCAATGTCTACCTGACGGATCTTGCCCACTTCTCCCGGGTGAATGACATCATGGGCGACTACTTCACGGAACCCTACCCGGCCCGCGCGGCCGTTGGCGTCGCCGCACTGCCACGAGGCGCCCGGGTGGAGATGGATGGGGTGCTGGTCCTGCCGGACTGAACCGCCTCCCACTTGAATACCAGCATCGGTTCCCCCGAGAGTACGCCCTTATCCCAACTCAAGGGCGCCGGCCCGCAAACCCTGAGCAAACTGGAACGGCTGGGCCTGCGGACACTCCAGGATCTCCTCTTTCATCTTCCCTTGCGTTATGAGGACCGAACGCGGATACAGCCCCTGGGTGCTCTGCGCAGCGGGGACCGGGTGCTCGTGGAGGGACGAATCGAACTGGCGGAGACCACCCCTACGGGGCGACGGTCGCTCGTCGTTCGCATCGCCGATGGCACCGGCTATCTCCAGCTTCGGTTCTTTCATTTCAGCCAGGACCAGCTCAGACAGTTCGAGCGGGGCCGCCCGATGCAGTGCTTCGGAGAAGTCAGGGAGGGAAGCTGGGGACTGGAGATGGTGCATCCCGAGTATCGTCTGCTGGGCGCCGGAGAAACGGCCCAGCGGGAAGCGACGCTCACCCCCGTCTATCCCCTGACCGAAGGCATTCATCAGAAAACCCTCAGGCGACTGATCGAACAGGCGCTGGCCAGGGTGGATGACCTGCGGGATTGGTTACCGCCACAGTTATTGGCCGAAACGGGCTTTTCCAGCCTTGGCGATGCCCTGCGGCTGCTGCACGCACCCCCGAAGGATTGCGATACGACTTCGCCTGTCCTCGATGCGGCTCGCAAGCGTCTGATTATCGAGGAATTACTGGCTCACCAGCTCAGTCTTTGCCGATTTCGCGAACGCCTGCGCACGCATCGCGCACCCCTGTTGCAACTTCCGAAAACCGGGGCCGAGATCTTCAGGAAGAGTTTGCCCTTTGAATTGACCCATGCGCAACACCGGGTGGTGAAGGAAATCGCGGAGGACCTGGCCAGACCGCAGCCCATGATGCGGCTGGTGCAGGGAGATGTGGGCTCGGGAAAAACCGTCGTGGCGGCGTTTGCCGCCCTCGCCGCGCTGCATTCAGGCTATCAGGTCGCCATCATGGCCCCCACGGAATTGCTGGCGGAACAGCATGGCAACAGTTTTCGTCAATGGCTGGCGCCGCTGGGAGTCGACATCGTATTCCTGAGCGGCAAGACCAAGGGTGAAAACCGTCGTCGCGGACTGGACGATATCGCGAGCGGTCAGGCGGGCCTGATCATCGGCACTCATGCCCTGTTTCAGGAGCACGTCGTTTTTCATAGGTTGGGATTGGTCATCATCGACGAGCAGCACCGGTTTGGGGTTCATCAGCGCCTATCCCTACGCGAGAAGGGAAGTCACGAAGGGGGGTATCCGCATCAGCTCATCATGACCGCGACACCCATCCCGCGTACACTGGCCATGATCGGCTATGCCGACCTGGATCTCTCCATCATCGATGAGCGCCCGCCCGGGCGCACTCCAGTGCGGACCACCGTGGCGCCGACCACCCGACGCGGTGACATCATCGCCCGCATCGCCGCCTGGGTGGCGCGTGGCCGCCAGGTCTACTGGGTCTGCACACTGATTGAAGAATCCGAGCAATTGCAGGCGGAAGCCGCCGAACAGACAGCCGCTCTCCTGCAGGGCGCCCTGTCGGAGTTACGTGTCGCCCTCATCCATGGCCGCCTGAAGGCGAGCGAGAAGGAAGCCATCATGCAGGCATTCAAGGCCGGTCGGATGGATGTCCTGGTAGCCACCACGGTCATCGAGGTCGGCGTGGATGTCCCGAATGCCAGTCTGATGGTGATCGAGAATGCCGAGCGGCTGGGCCTGGCCCAATTGCATCAGTTGCGGGGGCGGGTGGGGCGTGGCCCGGGCGAGGCGCACTGTGTTCTTCTGTATCAGCCGCCGCTCACCGAAGCCGCGCGACAACGGCTGGCCATCCTCCGCGAAACCGATGACGGCTTTTTCATCGCCGAAAAGGATATGGAGATTCGCGGTCCCGGCGAGTTGCTTGGCACCCGGCAGACCGGACAGGCACAGTTTCGAATCGCTGACATTGTTCGCGACGGCCACCTGATCGAATCCGTCCATCAGGTGGCCATGCGGCTTACCCGGGAGTACCCCACGCATGTGGAACCCCTGATCGAGCGCTGGCTGGGCCAAGCCGTGCATTTTGCCGAAGCATAAAAAGCTTCCGCCCACGAAATGCCATGCCTAACGGCGATTCCGACGCCGCACGGCCGTATTTTTTGGGGGACGCTCCAGCCTGGGCCGCAGGGCGGGAATGGCCACGATCTCATTCGCCTGTCCGCCGCCTGCTGCATCAGCGTGCGTTCCAATCGCCACGGTCATAAAATACTGTGCCCACCCGTTCCATATGCGCTTTCAGCTCGGCATGATTGAGCGCGTCAAGGTTCGACAGATCGAGTGTATAGGGCAACAGCAGATCGTTTACTTGATCGAGGATGACCGCCAGTTCGCGATGATCGATTTGCCGCCCTTCGGCGGCATATAGAGTCAGGTCGATGTCGGAACCGGGCTTGTAGTTGCCCTTGGCGCGCGAGCCGTAGAGGACAGCGCGCCGCACATTCGGATGCCGCGCCAAAACACCCTGAATTGCGGTGATGACATTCGCCGAAAGACCAAAGCGCGGCTCGCTCATGCTCGCTCGTACAAAGCCTGGAAGTGCTGGTGCATCACCGCAAAACGCGGGTAGAAATAGTCGCAGATGTCTTCGACGATTTTTCGCGCCGTAGTCTCGTCATACACTTGCGAACTGAGGGTTCGGGATCTGACCATGTCCATCCAGACTGCACCGTCCTCGATCAACCCGCGCTTGAAGGCCTCTCGCGTGCTGTCCTTGGAGCCCAGCAATCCGTGGGTTCCGGCCACGTCTTCCAGATAGTCCTTCAAAACATTCCAGGCCAGTTCGTGCGTCATTTCGAAAGACTGGATCAAGCCTTTTTCTTCCAGTCGCGAAAGTTCGCGCGACTCGCGCAAGGCCACTTCGGCGGTCAAGTCGCGGAATGCCTTGGCGAAATTATCGAAACGCTGCTTCCAGCGAATGTCTTGTGTCACGTCGTTCTCCCTGTTCCGGATTCCAGCCGTTGCATGATGTTGCCAAACGCCTCCGTGCTCTCCTCACCCAGCGTGGTAAGTTAGTCCACGTATGCTCTTTGCGGGCTGCGAGGGATGGCTTCCTCGCCGCCGTTGGTATAGGTCATACACTCCGGCAATGGTGCAAGGATGGAGATTCCGACCCAGGCCCAAGGGGGTTGTTCAGGTCTTGGGCAGGGTAACGCCGCGCTGGCCCTGATATTTGCCGCCGCGATCGCGATAGGAAGTTTCGCAGACCTCGTCGGCGCCGATGAACAACATCTGGGCCACGCCTTCGTTGGCGTAGATCTTGGCCGGGAGCGGCGTGGTGTTGGAGAACTCCAGCGTCACATGCCCTTCCCATTCGGGTTCGAGCGGCGTCACGTTGACGATGATGCCGCAGCGCGCATAGGTGCTTTTTCCGAGGCAGATCACGAGCACATCACGCGGTATGCGGAAATACTCCACGGTGCGCGCCAGGGCGAACGAATTGGGCGGGATGATGCAGACTTCCTGGTGGACATCGACAAAGCTGCTGGCGTCGAACTGCTTGGGATCGACGATGGCGGAGTTGATGTTGGTGAAGATCTTGAATTCGTTCGAGCAGCGCACGTCATAACCATAGCTGGACGTGCCATAGGAAATGCCGCGGCCCCCGGCGCCTTCGCGTACCTGCTGCGGTTCGAACGGCTCGATCATGCCCTGCTCCAGGGCCATGCGCCGAATCCAGCGGTCGGATTTGATGCCCATCAATCGTTCACCACGGTAATGGTGGGGAAACGGGCACTGTAGTCGCGAGCTTTCAACGCCAGCCGTGCGGCCATCTTGCGGGCAATTTCGCGATACATGCCCGCCGCCTTACTCTCCGGCTGGGCGAGAACCAGGGGATGACCCGCATCGGCCTGCTCGCGGATGGTCATGTCCAGGGGCAGCGAGCCCAACAGTTCGGTTCCGTACTTTCCGGCCATTTTCTGGCCGCCGCCTTCCCCGAAGATGGGTTCGGCGTGACCGCACTGCGAACAGATGTGGATGCTCATGTTTTCGATCAGTCCCAACACCGGGACGCTGACCTGCTGAAACATTTTCAAGCCCTTCTGCGCGTCGAGCAGGGCGATATCCTGTGGCGTGGTCACGATCAGGGCGCCGGACACCGGAATCTGCTGTGACAGGGTGAGCTGGATATCGCCCGTGCCCGGCGGCAGGTCGATGATCAGATAATCGAGATCGTCCCAGTCGGTATTGTTCAGCAACTGTTGCAGGGCGCCAGTCACCATCGGACCGCGCCAGATCATGGGTTGATCTTCGTCGATCAGAAAGCCGATGGACATGGTTTGCAGACCATAGGCCCGCATTGGCACGATGCGGTTGCCTTCCCTGACTTCGGGGTGACCCGACAAGCCCAGCATGTGGGGCAGACTGGGTCCATAGATATCCGCATCCAGCAAGCCGACGCTGGCCCCCTCCCCCACCAACGCGGCGGCGAGGTTAATGGCGGTGGTCGATTTGCCCACCCCGCCCTTGCCCGAGGCAATGGCCACGATATTGCGCACGCCGGGCAGGGGCTTGAGATTCTTCTGCACGGCATGGGACACGATATTCCGGGTGATCTCGACTGTGACCTTCGTCGCGCCGGTCTCCTCGCGAATCTTGCCGGTCAGGGTTTCGCGGAGGATGGCTTCGAAACTGGCCGCCGGATAGCCGAGCGCCACCTCGACGAAAACCTCCTCACCTTCCACCTGTATTTTCCGGATCATTTTGGCGCTCAACAGATCCTGGCCCAGATTCGGGTCGATCCAGCCTTTAAGGCTGTTTTCCACATCCATCTTTGTGATCGTCATTCCAACTCCCTGCGAGTCTGTAAATCCATAAATGCCACTCCTCGGGGCAGGCCACCGCTTGAGAGCGGAGGCCTGGCCTGCCTAGTCCAATCAGTAGCGCATCCGATCGAGTTGCAGCTCGTTCTGCTTCTCGGGTGAGACCTGCCGTTGCGGCGCACCTTCCTGCGGAGACTTATGCTTGAGTCGAATTTCCGAGTACGCGGTGAACGTCGCCATGAACATCAGTATCCCAACGCTCGAGGCCCAGAGCCGATCGGGTTCCTTCATCCAGAACAGAATCCACTTGGGCTTGACGAGACCGATGAGGAAAACCACCGGGGACAGTGCCACGAGCACCATGACGAGTTGAAGCATATTGAACCTCTGAATTGAAAATACGAAAGCCCAGTTAGACTGGGTTACGGCTTGGGGTTCCCGCCCAAGGCATGAAGTCCCACGGGGGCTGTCAAGCCCTCCGCCAGGTCGTGCCGCCCGCCCCATCCTCCAGCAGGATGCCCTCAGCCTTCAGGGCATCACGAATGCGGTCAGCCTCCGCCCAGTCGCGATTCTTGCGAGCGTCCAGCCGTTGCTGAATCAGGGACTCGATAGCGGCCGCATCGAGCCCGTCCACCTCTGTTTCCGCACCACGCTGAAGGAATGCCTCGGGATCGGACTGGAGCAGACCGAGCACACCACCCAAGGCCTTGAGTCGCACCGCCAAAGAGGCAGCGCTTGCCGGATGTTCGTTACGCAGCTTGTTGACTTCGCGCGCCATCTCGAACAGCACGGCGATAGCTTCCGCGGTATTGAAATCATCATCCATGGCCGTCTGGAAGCGGGATTCATACCCGCCGTCGCCCGCGGGGTCGGCGATCGGGTTCACCATGCCCGTTTGTCCGCGCAGTGCGGTATAGAGGCGAGTCAGCGCGGCCTGTGCCTCGTCGAGGTGCTCATCCGAATAGTTCAGCGGACTGCGGTAATGGCTGTTGAGAATGAAGAATCGCACGACCTCCGGCCGGTATCGCGCGAGTATCTCGCGAACCGTGAAAAAGTTGCCCAGAGATTTGGACATCTTCTCCTCGTTCACCCGGACGAAACCGTTGTGCATCCAGACATTGACGAAGGTTTCGCCCGTCGCCCCTTCCGACTGGGCGATCTCATTTTCGTGATGCGGGAATTGCAGGTCCATGCCCCCGCCATGAATGTCGAAATGATGCCCCAGGCAGCGGGTGGACATGGCCGAACACTCGATATGCCAGCCGGGGCGGCCCTGGCCCCAGGGCGATTCCCAATAGGGCTCGCCAGGCTTGGCCATTTTCCAGAGCACGAAATCCAGGGGGTCGCGTTTGGCGGTGTCGACGTCCACGCGCTCGCCGGCGCGCAGATCCTCGATCTGCTTGCCGGAGAGGCGGCCATAGCCGGCGAAATCCGCGACGGCATAAAACACGTCGCCGTTGCCGCCCACATACGCCAGGCCCCGATCGAGCAGGGCCTGAATCATGTTCAGTATGTCCTCGATCGAGTTCGTGGCCCTGGGTTCGATATCCGGCGGCAGCACGCCCAAGGCGCGCTCATCTTCGTGCATGGCGTCGATGAAACGCCCGGTGAGTTCGACTATCGGCTCGCCGTTCTCATTGGCGCGCTGAATGATCTTGTCGTCGATGTCGGTGATGTTGCGGACATAGGTGACGGCGAAACCGCTATGTCTCAGATAGCGCGCGACGACATCGAAAGCGACCATGACCCGGGCATGGCCCAGATGGCAATAGTCGTAGACGGTCATACCGCAAACATACATGCGGACCTGACCGGGTTCAATGGGGGTGAAAGCTTCCTTGCGGCGGGTGAGCGTATTGTAGATGTGCAGCATTATTCAGAGGCGTAGGTGTATTCGGCGAGGCGGCGGTGCAGCCGATGCGGATCGATGACGCGATAGAGCAGCCCCAGTTCGGGGCCATCGTGGCGTCCCGTGAACGCCGCGCGCAACGGCATGAACAAACCCCTGCCCTTGGCGCCGGTCGCCGTTTTCAGGTGGCCGAGGAAGGCCTGGAAGTCATCCCCCGCTGCTTCGGCGGCATCCAGCGCCGCGAGGAAGAAGGCCTCGCCCGCCTGGCGGGCGGCCTGCACCGGCTCCTCTTCGACGGGCAAGGGTTCGTCGGTGAAGAGGATTCGTGCCCACTGGTCGGCTTCGCCCGGAAACAGGCAGTTGCTGCGCACCAGTTCATGAAAGGTAGCCGATTGGGCTGTAGGAACCATAGCCAGCGTTTCCGGCCGCAACCAGGCCTCCAGTTGGTCATCACTGACCGTGCGCATCGCCAGCGATTGCCAGTGATGCAGATGGGTTGAATCGAATCGCGCCGGCGACTTGCCGAGGTGAGCCAGCGCAAAGCGCTCCTTGAGGGTCGCCAGATCCATCAGATCCTCGCTCTCATAGTGATGCCCCAGGCGCGCCATCATGTTGAGCAAGGCGATCGGAAAATACCCCTCCTCCCTGAGCTGATTGACGCTGCGGCTGCCATTCCGTTTGGACAAGGGCGCGCCATCATCGCCCAGAATCAGCGCCGTATGAGCATAGGCGGGCACGGACAAGCCCAGGGCTTCCAGCAGCAGAATCTGACGCGGGGTGTTGGCCAAATGATCCTCGCCACGCACCACCTGGGTGACGCCCATCAGGGCATCATCGATGGCGTTGCAGAAGAAGAACGCGGCGCTGCCATCGGCCCGGCGTATGATGAAATCGCCGATGTCGTCGGTCTGAAATCGCTGAATCCCGCGCACGCCATCCTCGAAGCTGACGGTTTCACCCTTTGGCACGCGGAATCGCAAGGTCGGAACCCGGCCCTCATCACGCCAGCGATGCACCTCCTGGCGGGAGAGATGAGCGCACTTGCCGCTGTAACGCGGCGGTTTGCCGGAAGCGAGCTGCACCTTGCGCGAGACCTCCAGTTCCGTGGCCGTGCAAAAGCAGGGGTAGGCCAGGTTCAGCCGTTCCAGTTCGTCGTAATAGTGCCGGTATACAGCGCCGCGCCGTGACTGAAACCAGCCTTCTTCGGGTTCACTGCCGGCGGGTCCTTCATCCCAGAGCAATCCCAGCCAGCGGAGATCCCCCAGCAAATCCTCGACAAACTCCCGGCGGCTGCGCTCCGCATCGGTATCCTCGATGCGCAGCAGGAAAACCTCGCCGGCCAGGGCGCTGAACAGCGCGGTACGGGCGTTTCCAATATGGATCAACCCCGTGGGGCTGGGGGCGAAACGGGTCTTGATAGGCATGGTCCGGTGATGCTTGAGTACGCGGGAGAACGCGGCGTTCAGGTCAGGGTCAGGATTTAGGAGTGGGAGCAAACTCTCGCCAGGGCAGGCGCTATTGTAAGGCCGGAAGCCATCCCTGTGTGTCCACCAAGGTTTCTACCGATAAAATCAATGTTCACTCGCCCAAGGCGCCGCCGCATGAATGCCCGGGTTAGTACGCAACCAGGCTCATTTCTTTTTCCAGCGCCAACGCCCCTGGTCCTCGCCCAGACTCAACACCGCGCCATAACTGGAGGGATGCTCATCAATATCGCGTTTACCCGCCAGACCAAAGGTGATGGGGGTAATACCGTTTTCCTCCAGGAGCTGGAATAGCCGCTGCCGTATGGCCGGTTCCACATCGCGCCCTGGGTTGGCCATGAGGGCAAAACGCGGTTTGGCCAGCAGGATGCGGGCAAAAGAGACCAGCCGCTGTTCGGGGGCGGACAGGAGCGTATCCCAGTCATGCTCCTCATCCAGGCCGCCGGCCCGGGCAATCACCTCGTCCAAATCCAGCAGGGCGGACATCTCCTTGACCCGCTCATCCGTGAGCAGACGCCCCTCGTGCACGGGCGCCAACGCCTGCCGCAAGGTGCCGGGCGGAATATAGGGTCGATCCGGCAGGAACAATATGCGATCCAGCGGCGGCCGTTTGATCAGGCCCACACCCGCGTCGTAGATGCCCGCGATCGCCTTGAACAGGGCATCCCTCGCGGCATCGTCCCCGGTGACCAGGACCGAGACGCCGTGGGGTATGGTGAGCGAGAGATCCCTTACCAGCATACGTTTGTTGGTGGCTGACAGCAGGCTGACGTTCTCGAAGACGATTTCGTCGTCTTCCTCGCGAACGTCCAGACCGGTCACGGTTTCGGTCTGCGCCAGTTCGATGACATACCAGAGGTTGATCAGCCGCTGTATCACCGCCGCATAAGAGGAAATCGACTGGAATTGGGTAACGATCAGGGAGAAGGCGGCGACGAGCGTCGCGAAGGCCATGGCGGACTGAGTGACGACACCGAACTCCACCCGGCCCTGGATGAACAGCGGTGCAACCAGCACAACCGGGATGATCTGGATGAGGTAATTGTAGCCCGTGGTGTAGAAACCCAGATGCCGATTCACGCCGATGATGACCCGAAAATTCTCGGCCAATTCATCCAGATGACGCAGCAGCCGCGGCTTGAGCCGGCCTTCGTGGTGCAACAACGCGATCGATTCCGCGCGCTCGCGAACATGTATCAGGCCGGAACGGAAAGCAGCCTCCTTGTCCAGTTGCTTGTAGTTGAGATCGACCAATCGCCCCCCCACCCGAATGGTGATCCAGGAGCCAACGATCGCATAGAGCAGTGCCGCCCCGAACAGCCACGGGCTGATCATCCAGAGCACGCTGGAAAAGGCGATGACCGTAAAGAATCCATTCATGAACATCAGGATGAACGAAAGGGTCACCGTGGTGAAGGTCTTTACATCATCGGCAATGCGCTGATCCGGATGCTCCACCCCGCTCTGGCGGATCAGTTCATCATTCAGCCGGTAATAGGTGGGCGGGCTGACGTACAGGCCCACGAACTCGCGGGTCATGAACTCCCGCCAGAGCAGCCCCAGGCTTTCCTCGCAAAAGCGGAGAATGACGGCCACGACCGTGGAACCGGCGAATACCATCACGTAATAAACAGCCTCGCGGATGAAGGCCTCGACCTTGCGATCCGCCAGGGCGCTCATGAAGTCCCGCCCGACATAACTGTTGACGATATTCAAGCCATTGATCGCCAACAGTAATCCGATCAGGGTGGCAAACAGGCGTATCGCCTTGGGGCCTTCCGGGGACAGCCTGAAATTATGAATGAGGCGCGTGAAAAGGCCCCAGCCCTGCTCATTGATCGGAAGTCTCAACATGGTCTTACCGCCCCTGCAATGGTCCAGTCATGATTAACTGGTAGGATATTATCAGTACGGGTATGGTAACCGCGAGCTAAACCCGTCAATCCGTGACTGAATGTGTCGAGAGACCCGCGGGAACACCTTATGACGACCGGTGCGCGCATGATTTCCCAGGGGGTATGTAGAGCCATCAGGTTGAGCCGAGGGTCCTGCTTCTGGATCATCCAGATCCCGATGAATAACCCAGTCTGGTAATCTGCAAACTCTCCTGGCATTGAGTCGCTATATATTTAAAGACCTAACCTATTCATCCCGGACTTTTTAGAAGGTCCCTTTTCGGGACGCCCCACCGGCTTCAGGATCAACTCAATGGAACCCTTTCAACGTCTACTACTGGAAAACAAGGCCTGGGCCGAGGAAAAGATCGCCCATGATTCCGCTTTCTTTCAGCGGCAACTCAAACAACAACACCCCGATTTCCTCTGGATAGGGTGCTCCGACAGCCGCGTCCCCGCGGAGATTGTCGTCAACGCGACCCCGGGCGAAATCTTCGTGCATCGCAACATTGCCAATCAAATCATCACTACGGATTGCAACAGTCTGAGCGTGGTGGAATACGCGGTGCAGGTGCTCGAAGTGAAGCACGTCATCGTCTGCGGCCACTATGCCTGCGGCGGCATCAAGGCGGCGCTGGACAAGCAGCGCTCGGACCTGACCCTGGTCAATAACTGGCTGATGCATATCAAGGACATCTACCGCTTGCACGAGGAAAGCATCGAGAGCCTGCCGACGCAGGAGGCCCGCGTCAATCGTCTGGTGGAGTTGAACATCATCGAACAGGTTTACAAGCTGACCCACACGCCGATCATCCAGCAGTCATGGCGCAAGCGTGGCGGCCCCACCCTGCACGGCTGGGTCTATGGGCTCGAAAACGGTCTGATCGAACAGTTGATCATACTGACACCCCAACATAACGTAGAATCCATCTATCAATTCACTGATTTACTGAAACCCTGAGACTCCCCGAAACCGGGGGTCCCGTGGGCGTCACGGAAGAATTACCCCCCCCGGCGATCATCAACCAGTTTCGCAGTCGTCATTCTTTCGCTACTCTTATCGGCTAGTTCGACGTCAAGTCCCTCGTCCGCCACCGCCAAACTGGAGTCACCCGTGACCAGAACCCATCGTTTATTGCCAGCCATCCTGCTGGCCGCGCTGTCGATCCCCGTCTACAGTCCACCCACTCACGCCGTGGCGTACTGGGGAACCTATTCCTCCACGCTCTGGAACACACCTTCCCAATACTTTACGGATCAGGACTGGCAACTCTTCGACGACACACTCAAGAGCACCCTGGATTCCGCCCCGGATGGACAGCCGCGCGCCTGGTCCAACCCCGCCAGCAAGGCCTCGGGCGAGTTCACCGTCCTGAAGTCCCTGCAACACAATGGGAAGGATTGCCGCCAGGTCAAGATCGTCGGCAGCGCCGGCGGATTGCGGCGCGTGACCGGCATCGCCTTCTGCAAGGATGAAGAGGCCGGCTGGCAGGCCGTACCCGGAAAGGGCGTCAAAGCCAACCGATAGCGCCCGACTGGCGCCATAAGCCTGGCCCCAGACTTTCCAAACACTTTTTTGTCAACCGTTCACATCGCGAGTCACGCCATGAAACAGTCACTCATCACCCTGCTTTGCGCCCTGAGTCTTTCATTCACCGGCCACGCCGTGGCCAAAACCCCCAAAACGGAGAAAAAACCTGTGACAGCCTCCCAAACTGCTCCCCAAGTCAAACTGCATACCAGCCTCGGGGATGTGGTCATCCAGTTGAACCCGGAAAAGGCGCCCGAAACCGTCAAGAACTTCCTGGTCTACGTCAATGACGGCCACTACAACGGCACGATCTTCCACCGCGTCATTCCCGGCTTCATGGCCCAGGGCGGTGGTTTTACCGAAAAGTGGGAGCAGAAACCGACGAAAGCCCCGGTCAAGAACGAGGCCGACAACGGACTCCTGAACAAGCGCGGCACCCTCGCGATGGCGCGGACCTCTGATCCCCAGTCCGCCACCGCGCAATTCTTCATCAACTATGCCGATAACGCCTTCCTCGACTACAAGAGCCCCACCCCGCAAGGCTGGGGTTACGCGGTCTTTGGCGAGGTCGTTCAGGGTATGGACGTGGTGGACAAAATGGCGACCGTTCCGACCGGCCGCGGCGGCCCCATGCCGACCGACGTGCCGCAGACCCCCATCGTCATTCAGAAAGCCAGCGTGGTCGGCAAGTAATCCCGCCAGCCCTTCCGGATGCCCGGGGTTCCATGACGCGGAACCCCGGGCATCCGGACGCTTCAACCTAGAAATCGGCCGTTGAGCGATTCAAACAGCCGCTCATGCTTCGACGCGGCTCAGCACGAACGGCTGTTTGGCGTTCCAATGGCCGTTTTTAGGCTCATGCGTTACCCAGAGCTTCGAGCCGATTCAGCTCGCTCTCGCTGAAGCCCGCCTGCAATCGCGCCGTCCGATTGAAGGGTCCGCGCACATCCCCATGCAGATATCGGGCTATCAACTGAAAATAGGCGGCCTCGGGCTCCAGTCCGCGCTGCCTGGCCACGTAATCGAACCAGCGTGAGCCCAAGGCCACATGGCCGACCTCCTCGCGCAAAATCAATTCCAGCACGGCCACGCTTTCGGTATCGCCCACCGCCTTCAGTTTGTCGATCATGGCCGGCGTCACATCCAGCCCACGCGCTTCCATGAACCGTGGCACCATGGCCAGTCGGTGCAGGACATCCCCCGCGGTTTGCTCGGCCAGTTCCCAAAGGCCCCGATGCGCCGGCAATTCCCCATAATCGGCGCCCAATTGGCGCAGCCTGGAGCGCACCGCCTCGAAATGTCTCGCCTCCTCGCAGGCCACGCCGACCCAGTCCCGGGTGAACGCCTCCGGCAAACCGGCGAACCGGTAAGCCATATCCCAGGCCAGCAGAATCGCCGTGAACTCGATATGCGCCACGGCGTGCAGGAAAGCCACCCGGCCGACCGGACTGGTCAACGAACGGCGCGGCAAACGGCGGGGTTCCACCAGTACAGGACATTCCGGAAATTGGACCTGCGCGGCGGGTCGCGGCTCAGTGACCGCGATGGGAACGAGAGTGCCGGAAGCCAGGGCCAGTTCCGCCGCGCGGGTGGCCTCAAGCTTGGCCTCGATGGCGGGCTGGAACAGACAGGCCTCGGCCAGGGCCTGAAATGAATTAGCGATCCGCATGATATTGAAGATGTGTGTTCAGGTTAAGAAAACCGAAACGTAAACCGCATTGAAATCCTCACTCCCGAGTTGGAACAAGAGGTCTGTAGTCGTTATAGTTTCGCTCGTGTCCAGTTAAGCCGGTTGGAACTGATAACCGGAAGGCAATCCATGAAGTAATGGCGCCGGACGCGGTAAAATCGGAGGCGGTGTTCGATCGGCCAGCCGCTGGCCGTAACACCCGCCACCCTCCAGCCACCCATCGTGCCGTCCAGCCGCCATGAGCCATCATCCGCGCATTCCCTATCCCCAACCCGCTCGCCTGGAACGCAACACCCGTCGCCGCCGGCTCGGGGGTGTCTGCTCCGGCCTGGCGGATTATACGGGCTGGGATGTCAATCTCATCCGCTTCCTGTTTCTGGCCTCGATGCTCTTCGGGGGGCTGGGTTTCTGGACCTACATGGTGCTCTGGATGGTCCTGCCGGCGGAATCGGAAGCTCCTTTCCCCAAGGTATCCTGGAATTTGCGTTGGGGCTTGAAAAAACTCGACCGTCAGGTCCGGCGGCTGAATCGCAAGCACGATCCACGCATCGGCGACCAGGTGCAGGAGGTATTTGAATCCATCATGTGGCTGGCGGGCGAACTCGAACCTCCGGGCGCGCTGTCGACGAATCCCATGGCGCGGAACCTCATGCTGACCGAGTTTCCCCGACTGGTCGACAGCATGCTGGCCATGTCCTCCGGGCAACTCGTCCAGGGGTTGGAAAATCATGCCTGTCCGGCCCGGGTCCTGCTGGAGGAACTCTGGGACCAGGCGGCCAGTTTGCAGGAAATAACGCAAACCGTGGTGGAATCCCGCTTCATGGCTTCGATGGGCCAGCACGACCAGGAAGCCCCGGAATTGAAGGCCTGGCGGGACCAATTGCGCCCCTTGCAACAGCAACTGACGGAACGCGCCAACCCGGAAACCTGCTCGTTGCTGACCAGCATCGAAGACAAATTGGGTTTTCTGATGCAGCGGCTGGAACATCAACCCCAGGAATTGCTCGATCTGCGACCGTTCGAAGTCCGCAAGATCGCCTACGACTACCTCCCGGACACGCTCAACGAGTACCTGCGCCTGCCCTCCGGCATGGCGGAGAATGAACCCCTCCATGATGGCAAAACCGCCGAGCAGGCCCTGAACGAGCAACTGACCCTGCTCGATACCACCCTGCACGACCTGGCCAGAAGCCTGTTCGAAAAGGACGCGGCCGGGCTTCTGGTGCATGGACGCTTCCTCAAGGAAAAGTTCGCCGACCCGCGCGATACCTTGCGCCACGCGCCCTGAGAACTGCCAGATGCTGCCAGCCGCCTACCTGCTTGTTCCCATCGGCGTCGCCCTCGACCAATGGCTGGGCGAACCGGCGCGCCGGACCGCGCAGAGTCCGCGACTGGGGGGGGCGGCGGTGTATCACGGGCAACTCACCGATCGGCCCGAACTGGGCGAAGGGCGACCCCCCGTGAAGGCAGGGGATATCACCCTCGCCCTGGGGTTGTGGCTTGCAGTTCTGATCTCGGACGGTTTGAGCCATGCTTGAACACGGCGGACACCTGCGCCGCATGGCTGCAACCACCGGCACCCGCATGGAAGACTGGCTGGACCTGTCCACCGGCATCAGCCCCTATCACTGGCCGGTCCCGGAGCCGCCGTCCGAAAGCTGGCATCGGCTACCGGAAGACGAGGACGGTCTGCAGGAAGCCGCGACCCGCTATTACGGTGCAACCCACCTCCTGCCGTTACCCGGCACCCAGACCGCCATTCAACTGCTGCCGCGCCTCCGCCCTGCCTGCCGGGTCGCCGTGGTGGGCCCGACGTATGCCGAGCACGGCCATTGCTGGCGTCAACAGGGACACTCCATCCAGGAACTGGATTTCGCCACCCTGGATGATCACATTGAACGCCATGACGTCGTGATCATCGTCAATCCGAACAACCCCACCGGAGACTATCATGCGCCGTCGTGCCTGCTGGGATGGTGGGAACGGCTCCGCCATCGGCATGGCTGGCTGGTCGTCGACGAGGCGTTCATGGACCCCACCCCCAATGCCAGCCTGACCCCCATGACCGGCCGTGACGGATTGATCGTCCTGCGCTCCTTCGGCAAGTTCTTCGGTTGCCCGGGGGCTCGTCTGGGCTTCGCCGCCGCCTGGCCGGCGCTGTTACGCAAGCTCAACGAACTGGCCGGTCCCTGGGCCGTTTCCGGCCCGGCCCGCTGGGTCGGGCAGCAGGCGCTGAGCGACCGCACCTGGCATGACCAGACGCGCGCCCTGCTGGAGCAGGGCAGCCGGCGGCTGGCCGACATGCTCCAGCAACAGGGGCTGTCCCCCACCGGCACCCCGCTGTTTCAATCCGTGCTCACCGAACAGGCAGCGTCATTGGAGCAGCACCTCCTGAATCAATTGATCCTCGTCCGCCGCTTCAACCACCCCCCTCGCCTCCGATTTGGGCTGCCGGGGACCGCGGAGGACTGGGAACGGCTGGAAGAGGCGCTGGGTGAGCGCCAACCGCCACTCTCGCCATAGCCGCTGCGACAAGGATGCCGAGTTTCATCACGGTGAATACAGGGGTGACGCAAGTCATGAACCTAAAAATGGCAGTTGAGCGATACAAAATCCCGTTCGCCCTGAGCGATATAAGCCCCGCGCACGGGGCAAGGCGTTACCATGAAACAGGCGCTGTTTTGAGCTGTTTGAACGATTTCTCATGGCGGCTAAATCCATGATTTACATCGATAAAAAAGCTGTTTCTTGAGAGCCTGTCGAAGCCTGCCCTGAGCGAAGTCGTAGGGGGTGAGCGGGATTTTGAATCGCACCCCATGGGTGAACGCCGAACAGCCGCTCATGCTTCGACGCGGCCCGGCACGAACGGCTGTTCGGCGTTCCAACTGCCATTTTTAGGATGAAACGGTATCCGCCGCCCCTCGCTCCGGCTCTCCCCTCGCCGGGAATCGCTTGAGCACGGACGAAACCCGCCTGATTCTTTACCCGCCCATCCATCCAGCGATGGCCATTACCCACGATACGCTATGAATGACACATCCCGGTTCTCTTGCCTGATTCTCCCCATGGCCTTGCTTGGGCTCGCCGCCTGCTCGAATGCACCCATGCTGGAGTCACCCCAGTTCGTAGTGCGCACGGAGGACACCCCCGAGGCCGAGGCGCGCGCCGCGTTTGTCCACGTCGCGAGCGTGAGCCAGAGGCAGGATGTCGATGCCTTCAGGCAACTCATTTATCCCGCCGACTTGCCGGATATGGATGCCGAGGAGAGACAACAGGCGGGCCATTACGCGGCGCTCATGGCATCGATTGCAGCCCATAAACCCAAGGATTTCAGGCTGGATCTGAACGGTTCCACGGCCACGTTCACAACCGATCCCGATCTGAAATCCGACGCCAGAACCGTCGTCGTCCTGGTCCGTGACGGGGCGCTGTGGAAGATCGCACCCCCCAAAACCGACAACCGTTCAGCCGCTAGTGTTTCCGCCGTCCCGGACGAGCCTACCGGAGAGGGGAGGCGAAAACGGAAAACCCGGAAACATTCGCACAAGGGTTGATCCCCAAAGCGGCCGTTGGAACGTGGAAAAATCGTTCGTGCCGGGCAAGGTCGAAGCATGAACGGCATGTCTGCGTTCACCGATTGGGTGCGCTTCAAAATCCCGCTCAACTTGCGACACATTCAGGCCGAACGGAATTTTTGAACCTAAAATCGGCAGTTAGAACGCCGAACAGCCGTTCGTGCCGGGCCGCGTCGAAGCATGAGCGGCTGTTCGGCGTTCACCCATGGGGTGCGATTCAAACTCCCGCTCACCCCCTTCGACTTCGCTCAGGGCAGGCTTCGATAGGCTCAGGGCGAACGGGGGTTTTGAATCGCTCAACTGCCGATTTTGGTTGATGACTCGTGGCTATCCTCGCGCTGGATAGCGAGCCGCCAGACCCGGCCAGGCGGCTCGTTACCCGCCTTTAGCTCTGACCAGGTTCCTGTCCGGTGGCGGCCTCCGGGTGCGCCGCGCCATACGCCGCGATGGACATCAGGGCGACGGCGAGCGCGTCCCGCAATGCTTTCAGCTCCTCGCTCGCGGTAACGGCGTCGCTCGCCAGCGCCGCGTTTTCCAATTGCCTGGCACAGCGCCACACGTCGTTCAGGCCGAGGCTGCCGGCGGCTCCCGCCAGCTTGTGGGCGGCGGCGCTCGCATTCGCCCATTCCCGCTCTTCCAACAGGGCGGCCATCGTCTCGGGGCTCCCGCCGTAGGTATCGACGAATTTTTGCAGGTATCGCAGGTAGATTGCGGGGTCGTTCCAGACCTTGAGGGCTTCCGCTACCGCCAGGCCTGGCGGTTCCGCCTCGCTCGGCGCGGGTTCAGCCGGGCGGTGGGCGTGTTGACTCACGATCTTCAGCAAATGGTCAACTTCGAAGGGCTTGGCGAGGTAATCGTCCATGCCCGCGGCCAGGGCGGCTTCCCGCTGCTCGCTGTAGGCGCCCGCGCTGAGGGCGATGATGGGCAGTCGCCGCCCGCCTTCCTGCTTGCGGTACCGCCGGGTCACCTCGTGACCATCCAACCCGGGCATCTGCACATCCATCAGGACGACGTCCAGTCGGTCGGCCTGATTCTGCAAGCAGTCGAGCGCCGACAGCCCATCCTCGGCGGTGACCACCGTGGCGCCCGCGTTGACCAGCAGGCTCTCCGCGAGGTCGCGATTGATGTCGCTGTCATCCACCACCAGCACGCGCACACCGGCCAGGGTTTGTTGAGCGTTCAGGGCGAGGCCGCCGCCGGCCGCGACTTCGCCGCTACCAGCCGGCTGCCTGGCGTGCCGCACCGCCTCCCCCAGCGTGATCGGGGTCACCGGTTTCGTGAGCCATCCGTCGATCCCGGCGGCCTGTGTCTGGTTCCGCCAGTCCATGAGGCAGGCGGACGTGCCCATCAGGATCATCGCCGGGCGCCGCGCGGTCGGGCCGGTTGTGGCGTTAGCCGCCAGCAGCGCCAACCCGGGCTCATCCAGCATCCGTCCATCGAGCACCACGACATCCAGGGGCGCATCTTCGCGGCGCCGCCGATCGATGACCGCCTGGGCTTCGTCGCTGGTTGCCGCGGCCGCCATCTCCCACCCGAGCGCCGCGCCGCAGCGGCGCAGCGCCTCCAGACCCCGCGGGTGACTATCGACGACGAGCGCATGAAGGCCCGCCAAGTCCGTTGGACCTCCGTCGGCCAGGGCATCGCACTCGAAGGTCAGGGTGAAGAAAAACTCGCTGCCCCGCCCCGGCGTGCTGGTCAAGGCCAGTTCCCCGCCCATCAGCGTGACGAGCCGGTTGGCAATGGCCAGACCCAGCCCGGTGCCGCCAAAGCGGCGCGTGGTGGTGGCGTCGGCCTGCGTGAAGGGCGCAAAAATCTCCCGCTGCCGTTCCTCCGGGATGCCGATGCCCGTATCCCGCACCGAGAACCGCAAGGTCGCGGTACGGTCGGTCAAATCCAGGCAGGTCACGTCCAGCACGACCACTCCGGACGCGGTGAACTTGTAGGCGTTACTCAGCAGGTTCAGCAGTACCTGCTGCAGCCGCGGCGCATCGCCGATCAGGCCGGGCACGCCGGCCGGGGGCAGCAGGACGAGTTCGAGCCCCGGCTTGTCCGGATAACCGGACAGGAGACTCGCCAGGTTGTCCAGGACATCATTGAGCCGGAACGCGGTGGGATCGAGTTGCAACTGGCCGGCCTCGATCTTGGAAAAGTCCAGGATGTCGTTGATCAAGACCAACAGCGAGCGGCCGGCCGCGCCGATCTTCCTGACCTGCTGCAAGGCTTCGCCAGCGACCAGGCTCTCTTGCAGTAGATGGCTGAAGCCGAGGATCGCATTCAACGGTGTGCGAATTTCATGGCTCATGTTGGCGAGGAATTCGCTCTTGGCTCGGTTGGCGGACTCGGCTCGCTCCCTGGACTGTTCGAGTTCCACGGCAACCCTCTTGAGCTCCGTCACGTCGGCGAAAAATATCGAGATGCCCCCACCCTCACGCGGGAAGCAGCTAAGGCGGAACCAGCGGTTCCAGGGCGCGTAGAAAGTTTCGAACTCGACCCGTTCGCCCGCGGCGGCGCGCCGGTAATTGCTCTCAACTTTGGTTCCTGGCAAATCCGGGAAGAGGTCCCAGATACACTGGCCGACCATCTCCTCGCGCGGCATATCCAGCAACTGCTCCGCCCGGGCATTGACGTAGGTGTAACGCCACTCGGCATCCAGCACGATCAAGCCCTCACCGATGCTTTGTAGGGTCCGCTCGAGTTCGTTCTTCGCCAGGCTGAGTTCTCGATTGGCGCTTTCCGCCTCCGCGGTCGCTCGCCGCAGGTCCTCCGTACGCTGGACAACCAATTCCTCCAGGTGGTGCCGATGGGCGTCGAGTTCCCGCTCCGTTTGCTTCCGCGCGGTGATGTCGCGGAAGAAGCCGGCCAGATAGTGGACGCCATCGATTTCCAGCAAGGTCGCGCTGACATCACAGGGAAACACCGTACCGTCCTTCCGTAGGAACGGAAGATCCTCGCCGAGGATGATTTCACTCCTCGCCATTCTTTCGAAGATCTCGATGACCCGCAGCAAATCGAGCTTTGGATGAATGTCGGCGGGTGTCAGTCCCAACAGCTCTGCCCGCTCGTAGCCCAGCATCCGGCACATCGCGGGATTCGCCTCGACGAATCTGTTCGACGGGAGTTCCGCCAGCAGCACGCCGTCCTGAGCGCCCTCGAGCAAAGCCCGCAGCCGCGCTTCACGATCCCGCAACAATTGTTCCTGCAGTTTCCGCTCGGTAATGACGTCAAACACCGCGACGAAGTAGCCGCGCTCCGGGCTGTATACGGACAGCGAGAACCACATCCGAAAGGCACGAAGGAAGAGTTCCTGGCGCTCGGGAACACCGGTCCGAGCCACGCGGCCATAGACTTCGAAGAATGCGGCATCCTGCTCACGGATGCCCGGGATGACCTCGTTGACCTTCTTGCCGACGACATCCTTGAGGCCAGTGAGCGTCTCGAAGGCGGCGTTCACGGAAAGATAAACGAAATCACTAGGCTCGCCGTTCTCGTAGATCATCTGACAGTGGGCGAAGCCATTCAGCATGTTGTCGAAGAGTGAACGGTAGCTGCGTTCACTCTTCGCTTTGGCCCGCTCGGCTTCCTTCGCATCCGTGATATCGATGGAGACCCCGATATACTTGGCGAGAGCCCCTTCCGAATCGAAGACGGGGCGGGCCAGGTCACGGATTTCGCGCACGACCCCGTCCGGCCGGACGATGCGGTGCTCCATCTCGAAGGCCGCCCTGTCTTCCAACGCCTGACGAAACAGCCGATCGAGCCGATCGGCGTCATCCGGATGGATGCGGTCGCGCAGCATGTCCTGATAAACCGGGGAACCGCCGGCGGGATCGATTCCATAGATCCGGTACTCCTCCTCGGACCAGCGGGTTTCCTGGGTCGCGACGTCATAGTCCCAGGTTCCGAGATGCGCGATGCGCTCGCCCTCGGCCATCAGCAGCCGCATCCGGTCCAGTTCGTTTGCCGCCCACTTTTCGGCGGTGATATCGCGGACAATGCCGACGACCGTCGTCTCGCCGGTTGGATAGCTGCGATGCTTGAGGTAGGCATGGAGCCACCGTGTCTCGCCGTCAGCCCGGCGAATCCGGAATTCGCAGTCCGCCTTGGACTCGCCCTCAAGGAACTGGCGATTCAGTTGATCCACCCGTTCGCGATCCTCTGGCAAGACGTGCTGCAGGAACATCTCGTAGGTCCATTCGGGCAGCAGATGGTCATAGCCGAAAATCCGGTCATGCTGTAGGGACCGAGTGGCCAACCCTGACCTCAGATCCAATTCCCATTCGCCGGCGCCCCAGGCTTCGAGCGCAAATTGCCGGCGTGACTCGGAAGCCTTGATCACTTCCTCGCGCTGTTTGATTTCCTCGATATCGGTACACGTGCCGAACCATTTCAGAATCGTCCCCGCGTCATCGACCACCGGCACGCCGCGGATCAGCCACCAGCGATAGCTTCCGTCGAATCGACGCAGCCGGCATTCCAAAGCATAGGTGGCGTTGTGTTCCACGGCGTTCCGCCAGGCATCCCAGGCGCGCTGCTGATCGTCCGGATGAAACGGGACGTTCCAGCCATGGCCATAGCCTTGCTCCAGGGTGAGGCCGGTGTAGTCGACCCACTGCTGGTTGAAGTAAGTGTTCCAGCCATCGGCGCGGGTGACCCAGACGATCTGCGGCATGGCTTCGGCCAGAAGCCTGAATTCCTGTTCGCTGGATCTCAGCGCATCTTCCAGAGCCACCCGCTCAGTGATGTCCTGAACGGTGCCGGCCATGTAGATAGGCCTTCCGTCAGCGCCTCGAACCAATTCCCCCCGTCCGCTCAAATGGCGGACGCTGCCGTCAGGGCGTGTGGCGCGGAGATCAAATTCGGGGGCGGGTTCCCCCGTGGCGCAGTCGGTGATCCATTGGCTTAACGTCTGACGGTCGTCTGGATGAGTCAGGGCCAGCAATGATTCGACAGTGGGTACGAAATTCTCCCTATCCACCCCGTAGATGCGGTAAGTCTCGTCCGACCAGACGATCGGCCCCTTCAGGTCCCAGCGCCAACTGCCGATCTGGGCGATGCGCTGCGACTCCGCGAGCATCTGCGTCCGCTCCCGGAGGTTCGCTTCCGCCTGGTTGCGCGCCGTGACATCCCGTGCCGAGGCAAACAGGACTTTCCGCTCCCCGAGGTCGATCGCGATGGTGGAGACCTCGGCGTCGAACAAGGCGCCGTCGCGCCGGCGATGGCGGGTTTCGAAGGTCCACTGGCGCGGGTTGTCGAGTGCCCGCTGGATGTACGCGCGCAGTTCGCCGTCCGTGAACTGTGCATCCCAGCACGATACATGCATGCCCAGCAGTTCTTCGCGCGCATACCCCAACATCGCGCAGAAGGTGTCGCTGACCTCGATCAGGTAGCCCTCCGCGTCGAGTGCGTGAATACCGTCGCTGGCATGCCGCAGGAACAGCCGATAGCGCTCACTCGCACGGAACGACTCCTGTTCGGCCTGCTTGCGCAGCGTGATGTCCTGATCGATGCCGGTGAGCTTTAGCGCCCTGCCAGCCCCATCGTGGGCCGCGCTGCCCCGGGCATACAGCCAGTGGATGCTGCCATCGGGCCAACACACGCGAAATTCGGCGTCGATCAACGCGCCTTGTAGCGCGCCCGCGAGTTGCGCATCGACCAGACCCCAGTCATCGGGATGAATTCGCGCCCGCCATTGCTCGTGGTCGCGCAAGGCGCCCGGGGCGACGCCGTACAAGGCCTCGCATTCCGGCGACATCCGGATTTCGCCGCTCGCGATGTCGTAGTCCCAAACTCCGACGCGCGCGCCCTGCTCGGCCATCCGCAAGCGCTGTTCGCTCTGTTGCAGCGCTTCATGAGCCGCCAGCAGTTGCCGGTGTCCATCGACCATTCGTCGTTGCGAACGCCTTTGCATCTCCCCTATCGCGCCCGCCATCACGCCGCTCAGGATCAGAACCGTCCATTGCAAGACGTCGTGAGGCTGAACGATACGCCATTGTCCCAGGGGTGGGATGAGGTAAAGGTCGGACGCGATGGCCGTGCTCACGGTGGCGACGACAGCCGGGCCCAGCCCCCCGAACAGCGCCGTCAACAGGATCGCCGGGACAAACAGCACCAACATCCGATGTTCCTCCAGAGGAACCGGGAGGCGCATGCGTATCCAGACCACCAGCAGCGGTACGGCGACCGCCAGCAGGTAAAGGGTTCCGCGCCGCAAATAATGGCGAGTGGTTTCCGCCTTCGACGCGCCGACTGCGGGCTGGTGGCGAGAGGTCGCGGTGTTGATCTCGGGCATGGCGGAAACGCTCTGGAGAGTCTTGGGTGATGGTTATTTTCGGCGGGGGACCGGTCGCTTCAGCGCCGATCCCGGGGTTCGTCATAATCGTTGCCGTTCCTGGGCCGCGACGCGGTATTGACGGTCTGCAACTGTAGGCTCGGCATCGGCCTCGGCTACCTGGAGGGAGCCGGTTCCTCGTTGCCAGTCCGCCACTCATCCTGGGGTTAGTGTCGCCTCGATCGCCTGATCTCACGTTGATACGATGGAGGGCGCCGCCTGGTAAGCCGACATTGTGGCAGATTGTATTTTGGTGCGAAACCGGGCCTATCGGGGTGTTGTTGGCTGAATTTTGATTCGCTAAACTTCGCGTCAATTCAACCAAGGTAAATTCTGATGAGTACCGCAGTAAACAGCCGACCGGCCATCCTGGTCGTTGATGACGACGAGATTTTTCGGGCCGCGATGAGCCAGATTCTCGGCGTGTTGGGTTACCGTGTCCTCGAACTGCCATCCGGGGTTGGCGTGCGGGAATTGGTGGAAAATGAGAAACCGGTGCTCTGTCTGATCGACTTGATCATGACCGATCGCGAGGGCATTGAGACCCTCACCGATCTGAAATCGATGGAAAATCCACCCAAACTGGTCGCGGTTTCCTCCAATGTGCAATACCTGGGAATAACCAGGATTCTTGGCGCCGATGCCATACTCACCAAGCCGGTCGGCCGGGCAAGGCTGGAGGCCACTCTGAAGAATCTGCTGCCGGACTAATAAAGAGGTTCAGGAATAAGGAGCCGCCAGACCTCGCCATAGCGCCGGTCCGACCCCCGCCTGATCGTTTTGGGACGGCAAACCGGACAGCAGGCGGGAATGATACAGTCCGGCCGGGCGAGGGTTGGCTTCCAGAAAGACCGGTACCGGACGACCGTCGGCGTCGAGGTCGAGCACGATATCCAGTCCGACCAGCAGCAACTTGCCGAACACACCGGCCGCCCGTGCCGCCAGTCTCTCGATGTCGGACCACCGAGCCGGGTCCGGTCCGTCGATGACACGCCGAGGCTGGCGCCGGTCGACGAGATTGGACAGCACGGTGGCCAGCGGCAGGATGCGGCCATTCCGGCCCCGCGCGGCGGGCTGTCCGGGATCGGCGCCGATCTGGGCGAAACCCGAGGCCAGACGGTGACGGCGCTCGTCGCGCACCAGGTTGAGCCGCAAGGCCAGGGTGTGCAGGCCCCCGCTGTCGGGATCGCGATAGAGTACGCCATCCCGGCGCTCCTGGATCAGGGCGACGCCCAACCGCCAGCAAGCTTCCATCCCCGCGTTCACCACGAAGGCGAAGCCCGGATCGCGGCGGGAGGGATAGACGACGCCGATGCCCTCCGTGGCCGCGTTCGGCTTGATCACGATTTCCGGAAAGGTCGCGAGGCCGCGTGCGATGGCCGCCGCATCGCCGGGCGAAACCCTCTCCGAGCGGGGTGTTTCGAGGTCGAGCGCCGACCATTCCGCGAGCGTGGCCGCCTTGTCGTCGGCCAGCGCCGAGGGCCCCAGCGGATTCACCTGGGGGCACAGAAAGCGCCGGGCGAGATCACGATGCAGCGCCTGCTCCCGGCTACCGAGACAGAGAAAATGAACGCTGTCGGGACGGAACGGCCGTTCCATGGGACCCTCGACCAGACACCCCCGTTCGGCGTCCAGCATCAGGGCGCGGCGGATGGCGCCCGCCGCATCGAGCCAGTCCACATGGACGCCCAGGGGCAGGATGCCCGGGATGTCTCGATGCCGGGCGGCGCTCTCATAGGCATCCACCGCGAGGGGGAAGAACTCGTTCCCGAAGCCCGCGGCCGACTTGAAAATCACGGCATGTCGCCGCTGGCCGGGCCGGTCCGCGACGGCCAGCGGCCCGCGCCGCAAGCCGATCCCGGTCGCCGGACAGGTCCCTGGCACGGCCGCCATGATCAGCTCCAGCAGAGCGGCGGCTTGACCCGGCCCGACCGGAACCGGCGCACGCCCGACCCGGCCATGGCTTCGGCGGGGTGCGCCCCACCTTCCCGCCCCGGGGCACGCGCCCCATGCCCGGGATCAGGCATCAAAGGCATCACCCCGAGTTTCCTGGAACCGGCGTAAATAGGCCTCCCCCGCCTGGTTGAGATCGCGCAGGACCACCCGAGCCTCCCGCCCGATGCAATCCCAGTCAGGCGGACGACCCTCGGCCTCCGCCCGCCGCCATTCGTGCACCTCCTCGCGTAGCGCCACCCGATCCCATAACCCCACGCCGATGTTGGGCTCGATCAGCACGGCCCGCCAATCGACAATCTCGCCCGGAAACTCCCGGCCGTCCCGCTCCAGGATGAATGCGGAACCCGTCCGGGCGCCGTCCGCGTCGTAACAGGGACGAATGTCGATAAGACGGCCGGCTTGCTCGAATACCGGCGCGAGGATGAAATCCAGCATCAGATAGCGCGGCCGGCCGTAGGAAACGCCCAACAGATCACTGCCGACCCTCCGCCCCGTTTCGGCCCTGTAGGCTTCGCTGGCGCGCGTCTCGTAGGCGGACAGCGCCTCGGCGGCCAGGCGTCCGGCTTCCGCCAACCGTTCCATGGCGCCTGCCCGGCACTCGGGGCGAATGCATTCAGGCAACCATTGTTCCAGGATACCGCCCCGTCCAAGGTTGGTGATCAACTGCCGGCTGTTGAGGGTAATCCAGTGAGAGAGATGCCACTTCCTGACCGGATCCGGCTCTTCGGGGTTATCCGTGGAGAGGATAACCCGCAGCGAACCGTAGGTGGCCGAATGGGGCTCGCGGCGGCGCTCCACGGCCTGGCCCCACTCGACGATGTTCCGGCGGACATAATCCTCCATGAATTCCTCGGTGGCCCAGAATTCCGGCGTGCCATGCACCACTTCCTGCACGGCCACGTTGTTTTTCAACGAGAGCCGATGGATGAAATCCACCGCCTCCGCCAGTTCGGAGGAATCACGCAGCCGGAACGCGCGCATATTGCGTCCCCCCGATTCCGCCGCATCCTTGATCATCGCCCGCGGATGTCTTCCGGCGAAAGCCGCCAGACCCGGCCAGGCGGCGCCCGGCAGGCCTTCCCGGATCCAGCTTTTCACGGTAGCCGCATCGGCCCGGGTGGACCAGGCGGCCAGCCAATCGATTTCGGCCGGCAGTTCGACGCCGGAACCCCGAAAGATGTCCGGGTACTTCGCCTTGTCGTAGGTCGTCCAGGTATGGAAGAGCGACTGCACCGTGTAAGGCAGACCGGCCTGCTCCAGGCTGCCGGAGGTATAGGCGGGATCGCCGTGGAAGGGATACACCAGTGCCGCCTGAACCGGCCGGGTAAACCGCGCCGCCACCCGGATGCCCTTGGATCCCACCGCGACTGGACTTGCGCCCGGCTGGTAACGCGCCAGGGCCGCCCGATAAGCGGCTTCTGACAGGTATATATGGCCGCTGCGGATACGCACCACCGTATGCGGACTCCCCGACTCGTGGTGTAACTCCAGCTTCCGCCCGATGATGATATTGGCGCCCGGCCGTCCAGCCGCCTCGAGTTCCCGGGCCAGCGTCGGCCCCTCCCGCAACAGGCGGGAAACATGCGTCCGCCCAACCGGCATGGCAATGACATGATTGATGCGCGTGCGATCGGCGATCAGCTCGGGATCGAAGACGGGAAAGACCGCCGGCAGCGGGAAGCCATCGTTGCGTATGAAGGCCAATTCCCGGAGTTGCCCGTAGCCCCGCCAGGCCCGTTCGGCGGGGCCATCCGGCTCGGCGCCAATGGCCTCGACAAGGGTCTCGCCGTCGCGGACCAGGCCCAGTAGAGCCGCTTGCTCCTCCACCGGCATCGCCCCGAGTTCCGTATGGCGGACGCAGCAGGCGCGAAGATAGCGATACAACCAGGCGTGCCGCGCCACCGCCCGCTCGTACAGCGCTTCGCCCCGCCAATGAGCGAAACCGGTCCCCCGACTGAAGAGCCAGGGCCGGTATTCGTAATGGTGATCGTTGAGGGTCCTTGCGAAGAAATCCGCCAAGGCTCGCCACAAGGGCATGGGACCGTCCGCGGCATCGGGAAGCACGGCCTCGACGCTGTCCACGGCCAGCAGAATGGTAAACAACTCCACCCCCTTCACGATCCCGTCCAACCGGCGGGCCTGCTCTTCAGCGCTCATGTCGCCAGATCGGGTCTGTTCCGCCACGACCTGAGCCAGGCGTGCGAAATCGCCGATAGCCTCGTAACCGCCGGCCATGGCCTCCCAGACTTCCAGATCCAGTCGGCGCCCTGAACACAATTCATCAATCCGGGCCAGCAGCGCCGGCCGATGCGCCGGTTCTGCCACTTCCTGGGCCAGAGCCATCAAGGCGTTGCGCGCCTGGCCCATGAACTGGCCAAACGCGGTTTCGCTAACACCCTCCTCACCCGAACCCAGGGCGCTCATGGCCGCGCGGAAACATTCCTCGAATGGTGCCACGCGGGCGGGCACGGCGGCAAAAGCCGCCCAGCGCTCGTTGAGCGCCCGCGCGCGCGCCAGCCGCGCCGCCAACTGGCGACGTGGCTCCAGGGCGGTGACGAACGGTTCTTCGGTGGCCTTGTTCGAACTCTCCACGCCACGCTCATGCCTGATGAGTTCCGGCGCGGCTCCTCGAACCGTCGTTGGCAGCAATAATCGCCAGTTCTCCCCGGCGGTGGGTTTTCCGCCGATTCGCAGGATCGCGTTTTCGATCAGCGCGCGGCTGGATTCCAGCTCCTCACCGCTGGCGCCCACCAGCAGGAACAGCCCCCCCAGGGACAGGAATTCCGCGAACCCCAGCGCTTCCAGCGGCAAACCACCCGCCACCCTGCCGAGGGCTTCGGCATGGACCGGGTCGCGCGGTCTGAGTCGGCCGCTGAGCGCTAGCTGCCCGGTTTCGTCCAGCGCCGCGTGGGCGGCCTCGTCTTGGCGCAGTTCCGCAACGATTTCGGCGTAAATCCGTCGCGCCTCTTCCGGCAGACTGTCATGCAGGGCCTGTCGCAGACGCTCCGCGCGCCGGCGACGACGGCGCATGTCGGCCCGCCAGGATTCGACGGTGTCCGCCCCCAGACCGATACCGGCATAGACCGCTTCGCGCCCGTGCCGCTCTCCGGCCGCGAACCAGAGCATCACGTCCAGCCGGCTCATCGCCCGGGATCGCGCTCCAGAGGCGCCGTCCACGATG
>Ga0172367_10000521_pt1 | contig 59341 bp, 59 predicted proteins | sample Lak10m_FD_114542 | JGI IMG/M metagenome (GOLD analysis project Ga0172367, IMG submission 114542) | Freshwater microbial communities from Kabuno Bay, South-Kivu, Congo - kab_022012_10m | ecosystem: Environmental > Aquatic > Freshwater > Lake | place: Democratic Republic of the Congo: South-Kivu... | reverse complement strand
TGAGTGCCTGCTGGCTGAGGTTGGTGCTGTCGGTACGCATGTAGCTAATGTGGCCGGCTTCGTATAGCTTCTGCGCAATGCCCATGGTGCGAGAAGGGGTGTAGCCGAGACGTGAGCTCGCCGCTTGTTGGAGGGTGGAGGTGATGAAGGGTGCTTTCGGCGAACGTTTGGTGTCGGTCTCAGAAATATCGGAAATGTACCAGCCGTTTTGCTTGCCGGCCTTCGTGCCAACGTCCACGATACGCTCCATTTCTTTTTGATCTCGTGGTTCTTCGGTGCAGGTCACGACGAAGGCAGGTGCCCCGGCGGATTTTTTGCCTACCGCAGGCTGGACTTCGGCATTGATCACCCAAAAAGCTTCTGGGATGAAGGCGCGGATCTCGCGCTCGCGTTCCATGATGATGCGCAGGGCGGGGGATTGTACGCGGCCGGCAGAGAGACCATATCGCACTTTCTTCCAAATGAGGCCGGAGAGGTCGTAGCCCACGAGTCGGTCGAGGACGCGGCGCGCCTCTTGGGCGCGCCGCAGATTTTCGTCGATATCGCGCGGGTGCCCCATTGCTTCTTTCACAGCATCCTTGGTGATTTCGTGAAAGACAATGCGCTTTGGCTGCTTGAGACCAATAGCTTCTTTGATATGCCATGCGATTGCTTCACCTTCTCGATCGGGGTCGGTGGCAAGGAGGACTTCCTCGGCGCTTTCGGCTAGTTCGGCCAATTCGGCAATGACTTTTTCTTTGCCTTTAGAGATTTCGTAGTGTGGGATAAAGCCGCCAGGAATGTCGATGGCTTTTTTGTTATTTTTCGGCAGGTCGCGTACATGTCCGACCGACGCGCGCACGGTGTATTCACCGTCGAGGTACTTTGAAATCGTTTTCGCTTTCGCCGGAGACTCGACGATGAGCAACTTCTTGCCAGTCTTCGCAGATTTTTTTGTCGAAACTTTTTGTGCCATTGAAGCTAAGTATTACATTAACCAGCAGAGCGTGGCAAGTCGGAGGGTGTTCGAAGGGGGTGTAGTATAATGAAAAGTAATATGAATAATACAATCAAATTCATCATCGCAATCATCGTCCCACAGCTTGCCGGACTCATCGGTGCCATATTTACTACACCGAACATTGATGGCTGGTATGCGGGTATTGTGAAGCCAATGCTTAATCCGCCAGCGTGGGTGTTTGGACCGGTCTGGACGACACTCTTTGTGCTTATGGGTATTGCTGCGTATCTCGTGTGGCGACAGGGCCTTGAGCGCCGAGAAGTGAAGCTTGCTCTCGGTATCTTTCTTGGTCAGCTCGTACTCAATACTTTCTGGTCGATCGTCTTTTTTGGTATGCAGAGCCCTGGTGGAGCTTTTGTTGAGCTCATTTTCCTATGGCTTGCTATTCTCGCCACAATCGTCGCTTTTGCAAAGGTCTCGCGTCCGGCCGCCTGGCTCCTTGCACCGTACATTCTCTGGGTAAGCTTCGCTGGCTATCTGAATTTTGCGATTTGGATGTTGAATTAGTCAGATATCATTTCTTCCGAATTTCGTTAAAGCCAGCCACTACGAGTCCTTTTATTTCCAGCAATGAAATCGTCACCTGAGTTTCCGATGCATTCCAGCCGAGCTCGCGGATAAGTTCCTCACGAGTCTTGGGATAGTCGAGGGTTTTGAGTAGGGTTTGCTCGGCGATGGTGAGATCTGTGAGCTTCACTCCGTCTTCGCTGCTTTTCTGTCGGTCTTTGCTTTTCCGCCCAACTTTTTCCACCTCAAACCCCAGCGCTACCAACACATCGTGCGCACAGGTGACTGGTGTCGCACCCTTGCCGATGAGATAGTGCGGGCCGCCGGCGTGTTCGGAAAAGATAGAGCCGGGCACGGCGAGAATGTCGCGGTTTTGGTCGGTGGCGAGCTGGCTGGTGATAAGAGTGCCGCTTGGCCGCTTCGCTTCAATCACTAGCACGGCATGCGACAGGCCGGACATGATGCGGTTGCGTTGCGGAAAGTGATACGGTGCCGGTTTGGTGCCCGCCGGATACTCCGATACAAGACAGCCGCCGGCCTCCAGGACCCGGCGGGCGATATGCTGATGTGCCGGCGGATAGATAGAATCATCATCGAGTCCTGAACCGAGCACGGCAACTGTTCTTAACCCAGCTTTTAGTGCGGCTTCGTGGGCAATACCATCGATACCGAGGGCTAGGCCGGATACTATAGTAATAGGGTAGCCACGGAGACCGGCGATGATCGCCTCGCATGCCTCCTTGCCGTACGGCGTGTATTGCCTGGAGCCGATAATGCAGAGGAGCTTCCGGCCACCGCCGACGGTACCCTCAACATATCGATGGAGCAGGCCACTGTCCCCTCTACTATAGAGCCTTTTTGGTTGGCCGGTGATCTCGGCGAGCTGGCGGGGCAGCTCTCCTGCCGAAAGCTCGATAATTGGAATTTTTTCTGAGATTTCGTGTTCCATTTCGAAATTGTACGATTTCTGGTATGATGAAAACAAGCGAAAAATTCATATTTTCTTGAACAATGCTTGATATTAAATTCATCAGGGAGAATAAAGAGCTTATACAGCTTGCTGCAAAGCGGAAATCAGTACCGTTCGATGTCACTGCATTGATCAATACTGATGACAAGCGACGCGAGCTCATGACCTCGCTCGAAAAGAAGCGTGCCGAGCAAAATGCGTATAATGAATGCATCGTAAAAGCCGCGTCTTCGACTGATCCAAACGAGCGCGTCACCCTCATTGCACAGATGAAGACGCTGAAAGACAGCATGAAGGCCGAGGAGGAGGCGCTCAAGACGGTGATGAAAGAATGGCAGACCTTGATGGTGCAGGTGCCCAATATTCCCGATATGTCAGTGCCAGACGGTACTAGTGATGCGGAGAACAAAGAGGTGAAGGTATGGGGCGAGATCCCGAAGTTTGATTTTCAGCCAAAGTCCCATATCGAACTCATGGAAGCGCTTGACCTCTGCGATTTCGATCGTGGCACAAAAGTCGCCGGCTTTCGCGGCTACATTTTGAAGAATGATGCCGTATTGCTCAACTTTGCTCTCTGGCAATTTGTCCTCGAGATGTTTACCAAGAAAGGCTTTTCTCCAAGGATGGTGCCGTCACTCGTCAACAAAAATCTACTCACCGGCACTGGCTATCTCCCTCAGGGCGAAGAGGACCTCTACAAGACGCAGGACAGCTCATATCTCGCGGGTACTGGTGAAGTGGCGACCATGGGCTACCACATGGACGAGGTGCTCGATAAGTCTCAATTGCCAGAAAAAACCTTGGCATTTTCTCCGTGTTTTCGCCGCGAAGCCGGTGCTCACAGCAAGGACACCAAGGGTGTGAAGCGCGTACATGAATTTTTCAAATTTGAGCAGGTGATCCTCTGTGAAGCGAGCCATGAGACCAGTGTGGCGCTCCATGAAGAATTGCTCGCCAATGTCGAAGAGATGATGCAGGCGCTCAATATCCCATACCACGTGGTACTCAATTGTGCAGGTGACCTCGGTCTCGGTCAGGTGAAGAAGTACGATGTCGAAGCCTGGGTGCCGTCGCAAAAAGCGTGGTGCGAGACACATTCGTGTTCATATTTCCATGATTTTCAGACCCGTCGTCTCAATATTCGATACAAAGATGCGGAGGGGAAAATGCGCTTCGTACACTCCCTCAACAATACCGCTCTCGCCAGCCCACGTATCCTGATCCCTGTTCTCGAAAACAACCAGCAGGCCGATGGCTCGATCAAAATTCCACAAGTACTGCAGAAATACATGGGCGGGCGTACTGTCATCGCACCGACTGCCGCATCCAGCGTCGATTCAAAAGTAACTCCCGTCACGCCAGCTAAGGCGAACAACTAATGGCGATTGGGCGATCATCGAATCTCACATCTCCGCAGTACGCTCGTCGACGGCGTGAGCAGATGATTCGAAAAAGTATTGTGGTCGGTGTTTCGCTGCTCATTATTTTTTTGAGCGTGGTGATTATTGCTCGATTGAACCTATTTCAGATTCAGTCGGTGCATGTGGCGGGCAATTCTGTGACAGCGACGAGTGATATCCAGGCAAAAGTTGCGGAGCTCACCGCTGGTAATTACCTCTGGGTATTTCCAAAGACCAACATCTTGCTCTATCCGGAGCAGGCGATTTTGTCGGCGCTTAAAAAACAATGGTTTCGTATTGAGACTGCCGCTACTTTTTTGGATGGTCATTGGCGTGGTGCTGCGGAGCTCACTATCCGTATTACTGAACGTACACCAAAGTATGTGTGGTGTGGGGCAGTGGCACCCAGTACTGTTTTGGCTGGTTCGGGAGGAGAACAGTGTCTCTATTCGAATGAGGTTGGCTATCTGTATGCCGAAGCAGCCTCTTTTTCGGGTACACCGTATGTAAAGCTGTACGGCGGTCTTGGCGAAGTTGTGGAACCGCTCGGGGCGCACTTTCTCGCGTCGTCTAGTCCAGATGCGTTCGGAAGTGCTCTGTCGTTTATTTCGGCAATCGGGGGTGTAGATTTTTTTGGAGCGTCTTTCAAACCATTGGCATTGATAGTGAGGGAGAACAACGAATTTGAGGTGGTGACGGCGGGCGGTGCTCGAATATTCTTCACTCTCGACCAGGATATTCAACGATCCATCGAATCCTTTCGGCGCGTGGTGGTTTCTGAACGTCTGACCGATGTGCCGATAGAGTATATTGACCTCCGTTATGGTAACAAAGTGTATTACAAAAAACGGTAGTCGCGGTATACTAGTAGGGTGAACGCATTGATTCTTTTGTGGCAGTATGTGCAGTGGCATTACTCCCGAGCATTTGCAGAAATGTTTCGGCTCATCGGCCGCATGTATTGGTTTGAGTGGCACTTTTTCTCTGTTGGTATCTTGCTGAGAAGTTTTTTTCAACCGTGGAAGCGTCTGGGTGAGGAAAAGGGCGAGAAATTTAAGCTAGAGCAATGGCTACAGGCGACGGTGATCAATACCATGATGCGGCTGATCGGTATATCGCTGCGAGCGGTGATTTTGGCATTTTCACTGATGGTATTTGCCGTGACGACACTGGTGGTTGCGTTGTTTGTGTCAATGTGGTGCTTGTTGCCGATCATTATCCTTGCTTTGTTGGTGAGAGGGGTTCAGTTTGTGATGCAATAACATGAATACTTCCCAGATCGAAAAAAAGATTCAGCCATTTTTGCCGGCCTTAGCGCTGGATGCTTTGGTGGGGTCGCCGCGCCGTCGGACGGCGCGGCAGCTCTGCGCGACGGTGTTTATGGTGTTGTTGGTGGTGGTATTGGCTGGAAAGGGTGGCAACCTTGCGCTCGGGCTCTTCTGTATTTCTTTTGCGATTGTTTTGAAGGTGTACGCAGTTGAGTTTTTCTTTAATTCATACGCACACAGCCGCAGTACAGACTGCTCGTACATGTTGGCGTCGATGTTGTATCGCTGTACCACACTACATCCGACCGCCGTATTTATTTTGTCACCGTTTGGTCGATGGACGCTGAATCGCTGTGGGATCAATCGTCTCTCTGCACAGGCATTTTTGTCACAAATGACACACTCAGCACAGTCATTGGAGCTTGATCTCTCTGAGGTGCGGACGTTTGCGCAGTTTGTCGAGGAGTTGCTTCATGTGGATGCGGCTTTTGCACAATTTTTGCGAGAATCTGGGGTAGAGAAGAGTGCTTGTATCGGTGCGGCAGAGTGGTGCGAGATTCGTGAGAAAGCACGCATCGCTCAAGCGCGCTGGTGGAGCCATGAGAGTCTCGCGCGGATTCCAGGTTTGGCGAAGGATTGGGCGTATGGCAAGACGTATCATCTGGATCGATTTGGTCGTGATGTCATCGCTGAGGCGCGCCAACATTCAGCACTGTCTTCGCCGGCGGCCTCGGCGTTGAGTCTGAATCCCGACTCATCTTTCCGTCGAGTCGAAATGTTGGCTGTTGAAAAAGTATTGGTGCGAGATTCAAATAGCAATGTTTTGCTTGTTGGTGACAAAGCCAATGGTGTGATGGATGTGTTGCATGGTTTGGCACGAATGATCGAACTCGGTACCGCGTATCCGGAACTCGAACATAAGCGACTGATTCGATTGGATACTCCATCAATCATGGCTTATGCAAAGGATCGAGGGTCTTGTGAGGCCTTGCTCGTGTCGATTTTTAATGAGGTGGTCAAAGCTGGTAATGTGATCGTGGTGATTGATGAATTTGCTCTGTTTGTCCGTGATGCCGCCGCCCTCGGAATTGAGGTTCAGTCACTCCTTGCACCGTATCTGTCCTCGGGCGGCGCTCAGCTCATCACAGTAAGTGATGTTCATGCGTTCCATCAGACACTCGAGCCAAAATTCGAGCTCATGCGCTTCTTCGAAAAGATTTTGCTCGCTCCGATTGACTCTCGAGTCCTCGTCGAGCTATTGGAGTCGGAAATCGAGCGGGTGGAGCGTCGCAACGGCGTCTTCTTTACTTTCCCAGCCCTTAAAGAAGTGGTGGAAAGTGCTGAGCGATACTTTTCACAGGGTTCGAGTATCGACAAAGCTCACGACCTCATCGCCGAAATCGCCCCTTTTGTCCGTGGTCAAAAACGTACTATGGTCGAGCGGGCCGATGTGCTGAGTGTGGTGAGTACTAAGACAGGTATTCCGCTCGGAGAGGCGAGTGCTGGAGAAAAGGATGTGTTGTTGAAGCTCGAAAGCATTTTGCATCAGCGGATTATCGGACAGGAACCTGGTATTCAGGTGATCAGCAATGCGATGCGTCGTGCACGGTCGGGGGTGAACAATCCAAAGCGCCCGATGGGTTCCTTCCTCTTTCTCGGACCGACTGGTGTGGGGAAGACGGAAACGACGAAGGCGCTCGCGGAGGTCTTTTTCGGTAGCGAAGAGCGGATTATCCGTTTTGACATGTCGGAATACCGTACCCCCGATGCTCTGGCGCGATTGATCGGTTCGGCAAGTGACGGCACACCTGGCCTGTTGGCTTCGCAGCTCCGTGATCGGCAGTATGGGGTACTCCTTTTGGATGAATTCGAAAAGACGAATCCCGCAGTGCACGATCTATTTTTGCAGATCTTGGATGAAGGCTTCTTTACCGATATGAGTGGCGAGCGCGTAAACGCGCGAAACGTCATCATTATCGCAACTTCCAATGCCGGTAGCGATGTGATCTGGAAAATGCTTGCTGACGGTGCGGCTGTGGGCGGGACGATTGCGGATAAAAAATCGGAGATTGTTGACTCAATAGTCGAGAGGGCGATATTCAAGCCAGAATTGCTGAATCGTTTTGATGATGTGGTGCTCTTTCAGCCGCTGTCGACTAGCGATATGGAGAAAGTGGGGAGATTGATGTTGGTAAAATTGAACAAGCGACTCGATGAAAAGGGGGTGACTGTCGAAATCACTGATGAATTGGTGGCGTATTTGGTGAAAGAGGGTGGTGATCAGAAGTTTGGTGCCCGTGCGATGAATCGGGTCATTCAGGAAAAAGTGGAGCAGGTGGTGGCGAAGGCAATTTTGAAAGGAGAGGCAAAACCTGGTACAGTGCTGCGTATTCGACCGGAAGAGTTGTAGTGCTAGGTTGGTGGAGAAGGGTTTTGATGATACGCATGAATATCCAGAGTATATTTGAGTCTATTGTTCGTATGTTTTCTCCGCAGGTGCCGCGGGGTGATTTGTGGTATCGATTGAAGCAGGCGAAGCGGATGTCAGGCGAGGCAGCTTCTCGTGGAGGGGTGTCGGAGCCGCTCTTTGTGTTGGCGCCGATGGCGGATGTGACGGATGCGGCATTTCGGCGGGTGATTGCGAAGTATAGTCGAATGGGCGCGCGAGCGCAGGGAGCGCCAAACGAAGGCGTGGCCGGTGGTCCGGACGCGATGTGGACGGAGTTTGTGTCCGCCGACGGGCTCGCTCGCGCGCCCAAAATCGGCCGCGACAAACTTTTGCGCGACCTTGTGTACAGTGAGACGGAGCGGCCGATCATTGCACAATTTTTCACCTCAACCCCCGCTCATATGGAACAGGCAGCTGCCCTCGCGGTTGAATTGGGTTTTGATGGAATCGATATCAACATGGGTTGCCCAGATAAAAGTATTGAAAAGCAGGGCGCCGGTGCGGCGATGATCAAAAGCCCGCGCAGGGCACGGCAGGTACTGCGAGCCGCGATTCGGGGCGCTGCGCGGGCCGCTCAAAAGCTTGGTAAGCCCGTTCCTGCCGTTTCAGTAAAGACACGGATTGGCTATGGGAAAAATGAGCTGGCTACCTGGCTCCCAGCTTTGCTTGCGGAACGTCCGGCACTTATCACTGTCCATGCTCGCAATCGCAAAGAGCTCTCTTTGGTACCGGCCCGCTGGGAGCATGTCCGTGAGGCTGTAGAAATCCGCGATCGGCTTCAGGCACATCTGCCAGAAGCGGAGCGAACGCTGATTTTTGGCAATGGTGATGCAAAGGATCTCGCCGATGCTCGCGAAAAAGCCGCCGCCAGTGGTGCCGACGGTGTGATGCTCGGCCGGGCTATTTTTGGCAATCCGTGGCTATTTGACAAGAGCTCGATGATGCATATTGGTTCTGACAGGGCTGTGCACGGGGTTGATCATTTTTATAATAAAGCACAGATCACAGATCGCTTGCATGTGATGGTAGAGCATACAGAATTGTTCGAAACATTGCTGGGCGACTTGAAAAACTTTTCCATCATGAAAAAACATTACAAAGCGTATGTACATGGTTGGGAGGGGGCAAAAGAATTGCGGGCTCTGTTGATGCAAACCAATTCTGCAGGTGAGGTGAAGGGGGTTGTGGATACCTATTTGCGCTCACATATAAAATAGGTATACAATATACAGCGGTTGAGGTCAGTCACCTCTTTCGATTGAGCACGACCAGCTCATAGACAAAATCGAAAGATACAAAGTGGAAGGAAACCAACAGTGCGAAAAGAAAACGGTGATCGCAACGGGAATCGGGGCCTCGCTATGCCACCAGATGGCAAAGCGGCCTGTGATTCGGTCTTCCCTGGTCTCACTTGTGGCGCCGCTGGTGGGCGCTGAAAGGAGGTGGTCTTCCATCTCGAGGGCGGCCAGGCTTGAAGCTGGTTTGGCGTAATGGCCAACACTCGGGTGAGTGTGTCCTCGTCACTTTTGGTGCTGGTGACATGGTGTCGCACGGACTGGCTGCCGTGCGAGGAGTTGGTGGTCCGGCTGGCGAATGCACGCGCCAGCCGGACTTTTCTTTTTTATACAGTCTCGTCTCGGCAAAAGATGTAGAGAAAAAAGTAAATAAAGATACAAAGAAAAAACCGCAGACGGGGCGCAAAGCGCGCCGTCTGCGGTGTGTCGATCTAATGAGCCGGATTTACGGTGTGCGAACCATGGTGGTCGTTGTTGGTGAGGTGCCTGGCAGGCCATATCCGTTGGTCCAGTCAAAGCTCGTCCCAGGTTTTACTGGTCCGTGCGTGTCGGGAGACCAAAGAATATTCTTTGAATCACTGTAACGATCCAAGAAAAGGGCATCGTCCAGGCTGGCATCGATGGTTGGTCCTTGGGGCCAGTAACTATCGCCCAGGAGTCGTGCGTAAATCACCGTTGCAGTCGTGACATTGTATACCAATCCACGAAGCTCGAAGTAGCGAGTCTGATCTGCAGGGATGACGATGGCTGTGGGAGACCCGTCGGGTGTCTGAGCCATCGCTTCAACGATTCCAGTGAAGAAGTTGGTGGCAGAAACTTTTCCACCAATACCAACACCATTTACTGGTGATGAGTAGTTTGGATCCTCGTAGGCATACAAGTTTATATTTCCGACTGAAGCATTCTGTGCTTCAACGAAGATCGAGAGCTTGTAAATGCTTACACTACCAAGTGGCGAGGCGCTTATCTTGAATCTCAGCAGGCGTCCGTCGGCAACCCCTGTTGAAGCAAGTGTGTCGCCAGCGAATACAGGATGTGATCTGAAGATACGCACCCCGGTTGCTTCAGTCGAACCTGTTGCATTGATTGTTTCTCCAGATTCGACTCCTGTTCCGGTTGTCCGTTGCAGGTTTGAATCATCGTAGTCGATGGCCACGAGATGACCTGATGCGCCGACTCCAACTGGCGGGAGGTATTCGAAGCTGGCACGAATCACGAGCTCTTTCTCAACATTTTTGTCGATGAAGATAGGAGCATTGAACGTGCTGACTGCGTATACATTGCCTCCAACAAAGCTGGCAGTGCCCACTTGTATGCTGCCGTCCCAGATGGTCACTCCTACCACATCGTTTGCAGCACCTGATGTGAGCCGAAGACCAATACGCTGCAGGTTTACTGCCTCGTAGTTGGTTCGAACACGATAGGTGCCGATCATTACATTGGTCGTTCCTGCTGCCACTACTTGATAGCGAGGGCTGCTCGGACTCGTAGAGATGACGAGTTTGCCCGGCCACTCACTAACGGCTTTGTAGAACTTTTGAGATACGCCTGTCGGCATGTCCCAGAGGTCAAATTGTCCGTTGGCTCCAAAAGTGAGTGAGGTGCGCTTTATCCAATTGGTCAAGTCCGTTGATGTATACATCGAGAACGGATGAAATGGCTGACCTTTCACCTGATAGATGACGGACTGGCCGCCGATTTGAGGCTCGAACGAGCTGAAGCGCAGACTACTATCACGGCTACCATAGATGATTGTGGTCGAGCTAGTGGTTTCAGTGACAGTGTCGGCGTTGCGACCACTCGTGATACCAGTAGCTATTGTGCCTGTGCCAACTTGCCAGTGATAGGCGCCTGTTGCGGTAGTAGAAACGTATCCCTTCAAGACAAGCGTCTTCGTCGTGCCTTTCGGAATGATGAAGTGATTGTCGAGGGTGATGGTATTCGTGCCGGCGGCGACTGGATTTAGTGTGTTGACTCCGGTATTCAGGGCAGTCGAGCCGTCGAAGAGACGGAGATTGCCCAAGCTGGACGGTGCCGCGCCGTTGGTGGTCAAGAACACGAGCGGCAAGGCATCCACTAGGATGTCCTCTTCTGCCGATGCCGCGAGGGCGATGGTCAGAAAGGTGCCCTGCAGGGAGCCAGGAACAAGGACTTGATGTTGTGGTCCCGTGTTGGCGATCGTTAGTGATGCACCGGTCGCCGTAGTCGCACAGAGCGAGTAGTAGAGACAGGTGAGAATCACTGCGATGTTCGAGATGGTTGTCTTCATTCGTTACTTTCGGTTTTGTGGTTGGGAGGCTTCTTGCAAATGCGAAACAGTCGCATTTGTGGACGCTTTGAGCGGTCATTGAGTTGTCAAAAAGCCAAGGTGTGCTGGGGCGTATTATATCACATATCACGTGAAAAATCAATACCATACGCTATGGCTCTATACAAGCCTCTTTTTCTGCTATACTTCCTCTCATGAAAGGCGAGGAAAAGAGCAAGAAAACGGCTGGTGGTGCGAGGGTGGGCAGGACCGCCACTGCTGATGCCGCTGGGATGATGCGCACAGCCTCACATAGCGCACTGTACCGCAAATACCGTCCCGCAACCTTTGCCGACGTGCTCGGCCAGGAGCAAGTGGTGAAGGCGCTTGAGGGGGCGATTGGCGCGGGCAAGGTCGGTTCAAACGCCCCTCGCCCACACATCGCCCATGCGTACCTTTTCTCCGGCTCGCGTGGTACCGGCAAGACTTCGGTAGCGCGTATTTTTGCTCAGGCCATTGGCACATCGGCCAATGATCTCTATGAGATTGATGCCGCATCAAACCGCGGTATCGACGACGTGCGCGAGCTTCGCGAGGCGGTGAACACGCTGCCTTTTGAGTCACCATACAAGGTGTACATTATCGACGAAGTGCACATGCTCACGAAGGAGGCCTTCAACGCGCTCCTGAAGACGCTCGAGGAGCCGCCAGCGCATGTCGTGTTTATCCTCGCTACGACAGACTCCGAGAAGCTGCCGCAGACGGTGGTGTCGCGCTGTCAGACTTTCGTGTTTAGGAAGCCGACCAATGAGCTGTTGAAGAAAATGGTGCTGAAGGTGGCCAAGGCCGAAGGCTTTACCCTCGAGCCGGCGAGCGCCGAGCTTATCGCACTGCTTGGTGATGGTTCGTATCGCGATACGCACGGCGTGTTGCAGAAGGTGTTGGGGGGGGCGAGTGGGGTAGTGAGTGGCGATGGAGAGAGCGGGGCGAAGACGGGCGCTGGAGGCGCAAAAAACATCAGCGTCGAAAGCGTCGAGCGCATCACCGGGGCGCCACAGGGGGCGTTGGTAAACACGCTGCTTTCGGCACTCGAGGAGGGTTCGGCGGAGCGGGCGATTGACGCGATTCAGGCCGCGAAGCAGCAGAATGTTGACGTTGCCGTATTTGCACGACTCCTGCTCTACAAGCTCCGTTTTGTGTTGCTCATGCGCATGTCGGCCGAGATGAGGAAGGTGGCGGAGGCGGAATTTTCCGAGGCGGACTTTGCGGTGTTGTCTGAGCTGGCGAAAAAGCCTGGGGCGAAGCTCGGCTCGCGTATGCTCAGCGAGTTGCTCGTGGCGGCTGATCAGATTGGCCGCTCACCGATTCCTGAGCTGCCGCTCGAGCTTGCGGTGATGCGGATCGTGGGGGAGAGGTAGGGTTTCCGAGAGCTTTTCAGCTTGTGTTGGAGGGGTGTTCGGGGTAAAGTAATGTCGAAGGTGTCGATATATTGGGGAGTAGTGGAACTGGTAAACACGCCTGCCTTTGGAGCAGGAGACTCTAGGTTCGATCCCTAGCTCCCCAGCAAATTAGAAAAGTATCGAAGGACATAGAGGGGTAGATATTAAAATAAAATCGCTTTCCAGCCCTGTAATATAAGCCTAGTTTCCCGTTGCTCTTGAAGGATCAAGGATTCTGTTTTGTATTAGTACACCATGTTGACTTTGCTACCCTAGGTAGCTTACAATACTTAGCGTATTAATAGCCCTAATTACCATTATCATGGAAGACAATGTTACGGTAACAATTACAGGAGAAGGAATTTCCCTAACAAAGAAGACGAACCTACAGAAAGCAGGACAAATCATCAGCTTCCTGGGGACAGAACAGGGTACATCTGCACCTACTGGTTACGACTCAGCACCGGTTTCACGTCTCCTTGCACCAAGACCTCTCCAGCCAAAGGATGTTATCGTAAATTCTGGCGCAAAGACTTATCCTCAGAAGATTGCCGCTCTCGCTGTTTATCTACGCGATCAGGTTAACCAAAAAACCTTTTCCCCTCAAGAGATAAAGGTAATTTTCAAAAAAATGGGTGACGATCCAAAGAACTTCACCCGTGACCTAAAGGGAGCTGTGGAGTTGCAGTATGTGGTCTGTGTTGATCCAGCTAGCGAACTATATGAGCTTACCGATAGAGGGGTCGAAGCAGTATCAGAAAATTTCTCCGGCAAAGCTATTAAGAAGTCGGTCGGATCTTCTAAGCGTGCCGTAATCTCGAATGGTATTCGTGACGAAGTAAGACAACTTGAGACTATCGGAACCCTTGACGGTTTTCCCGAGTACTATGGGCTTGCGACTAAGGCTGATAAGATTTTGTGGTTGCTCGCGTATGCGGACAAGAATGGCGTGAAAACTCTTACACCAACCGAAGTCGACTATATGTCAGGTGAGCTTCGCGATAAAGTTGATGCGAAAGGATTTACGGCTTTGAATCAACGAAACATAAAGAACTCTTTCGTATCGAAGACAGCAACCGGCTTCCAGATCCAAAAGAGGGGTCAGGATCATCTCAAGTCTCTCTAGGTATAACCATGAAAAAACTTGAATATAAAAAGGAAAATCTTCGTCTGGTTGCGTTTCTTATATCAAAGGCAACTTCTGGACCACTCTCAACTAAGCTACTAAAAGATGCTGGTTGGACGCCGGAATCAACAGCGTCTCAAGAATGGCAATTGTCTAAGAAATCAAAGGAAGAATATGTATTTGAGCAGCTCATGATTGTTGCCGAGCAAGGCAGGTTTGATGTCTTGGATTACGTAGTAGATAAAACACTCAAGAAGGATGGGATTTACTTCAAAAAAGGAGACAGGCAGTATTCCTTTCCGACACAGCAGTTTGTGGAATTGAAAAAGAAAATGAAGATCGAGGAATTACCCGAGAAGAAAATTCTCAAACTTTTCGATGAGCGTAAATTACATAATTCAGTAGTTTTTGTGACCAGAGACCTCTTTAGAAGTTTGCATTATTCTCAGGCAATATTTGAGGCCTGTAAGTTGTTGAATAAGCGAGTACAAGAGTTGTCCAAATCAAATCTTGAAGGAAAGAAACTCATGTTGGATGTTTTTAGTGTAAATCAACCGAAGCTTAAATTTACAGACAATCAGTCGCAATCAGATAAGGACGAGCAGGAAGGATTTATGCACATATTTGCTGGTGTCATGCACGGAATCCGCAACCCAAAAGGCCATGAGATAGTTAACCTCAAAGACCCCTTACGTGCACTTGAGTATCTGTCACTTCTGAGCCTCCTTTTTCGTAAATTAGATGAACTTAAATGAAGTCCGATTTATTGTCTCGCAGTATCAATTTACTTTTTTAGATACCTTAGCAAATCCTTTTTTTAAACATCAATCCATTTGCCAGTAAGTACTTCGCGTGGTTCTAGACGTGAATCTTTGTTTGCGCATGACCAGAAACACTATTTAGACTATCTTTCCAGAAATGTTAGAATATAGGGATGGGGAATAGGGAAGCCATTAGAGATATACAAACTAAATTCGATATAAATTCAATCCTGGCAAAGAGGTTGGTTCTTCTTGCTGATCCGGATGATACGTTTGGCTACATCTCTCGATTTCTCGCTGAAAAACCAAAACCGTTCGTGAAATGGGTCGGTGGCAAAAGACAACTTCTCGCACAGTTTAGAAATCTGAATCTATATCCGCCTGAATTATTCGATATTAAAACTGGCAGATACTTCGAACCGTTTGTCGGTGGCGGCGCGGTCTTCTTCGACCTCCTTCCTGAAAAAGGATTTCTTTCTGATTTAAATAAAGAACTCGTTACCACATACAATGTCATTAAAAATGATGTAGACGATCTGATTGTGTCACTCAAAAAACACAAAACTGATAAAGAATACTTCCTAAAGATTCGTGCCCAAGAACCAAATAAGCTGAGCGATGTAGATATTGCATCTCGTTTTATATTTCTAAATAGAACATGTTTTAATGGTCTATATCGAGTAAATAGTAAGGGCGGATTTAATGTTCCTTATGGAAAACATACTAATCCTTTGATCTGTGACGAGGACAATCTCAGAAAGGTTTCCAAAGCTCTTAAGGGCATAGAGATAAAACACCGGAACTATAAAGAGGTCCTTAAGAAAGCTAAAAAAGGTGATTTCATTTATTTTGATCCGCCGTACTACCCAGTAAGTAAGACCGCATCGTTCACATCCTACACCGCAGAATCATTCCTTGATAAAGAACAAATAGAACTTAGAGATACGGTCCTCGAACTACACAAGAGAGGGTGCTATGTGATGCTCTCGAATTCAGATACGCCTTTTATCAATAAGATTTACTCAGGATACAAGGGGATACGAATCAATAAGGTAGAGGCAGGGCGCGCAATAAACTCGAAGGGAACGGGGAGAGTGAAAATTACAGAGGTGCTAATAACTAACTACTAAATTACTTATGAAAATAAATGGTATCGGCGGTGGAAATACAATCACAGGTCTTAATTTCGAAAAGGAAACAAATATTCTTACACTTTTACAATCTACAGACGGCTACTCTGTAAAAGATAACGTTATTTATTATGAAGACAAAGAGGTTGCTCGAAGCATGAAAAAGAATGCTTTGTATGTATATCTTGCTTCTAGAGGTGTCGATTATAAAGCTATCCTCTCTAAAAAACTACTCCCCGATGAGGCTATTTATGTGATTATCAATAACACCCTTTTTGTTATCGAGGTTAAGTTTCAGCAGGTTGCAGGTTCTGTGGATGAAAAATTACAGACATGTGACTTCAAAAGAAAACAGTACGCTAAATTAATGGCCCCACTGAATATTGAAGTCGAGTATATCTACATACTAAGTGATTGGTTTAGGGATCCTAAATATAAAGACACACTCGATTATATTATCTCTGTCGGGTGTCAGTACTATTTTAAATATCTACCACTTCAAAAATTAGGTCTGCCAGTCCCAGAAAAAAAGATAACTAATCATTAATGTATGTCTTCCAAAATACAACAAACTCAAAAAAAGTCGTATAAAGAAATACTTAGTTCTACTGTTTCGTTTCATGTACCGACTTTCCAAAGAGCTTATAACTGGAAGCCTAAGCAATTAGAGCAGTTATGGGAGAGTGTAATTAGTAATGAAAAGCAGTATTACATAGGTAATATTGTCGTGGTTCAGCATTCAACTGAAGATATACAGTCTGGATATTTGGTAATTGACGGACAACAGAGATTGACCACACTGTCACTCTTTCTTGTTGCTATAAGAAATTATATTGCAAGGGATAAAAACAAAGATAAAGGCAAACAACAATTACAAAAACACAAAGAGATGATTGAAGAGTTGAGGTCTTCTTTAATCTTTAGCACCTCGTTTTCTGATGAGAGTAAAATTAAACTTATCTTTTCAAAAAAGAACCTTTCTGAAATATATAAGAAACTCGTTCATGATGATGTCTTAAATGAAGAATCACTTGATGAGGCTCAGACTAGGTTTGTGAAGAATTTACGTTACATAAATCAGTTATTAAAAGATTATCTGAAAGAGAATAATAAATCAGTTAAAACAGCCATACAAGAATTAGTAAGCAAGATATTAGATTTGGAGTTCATCATCATTGAGTGCCGTAATGAAAGTGATGTGTATCAAATTTTTGAAGGACTAAACTCGACAGGATTAGAGCTTTCTGTTTTTGATCTCGTTAAAAATACAGTCTTCAAGAGAATTAAAGAGTCAGATGTCTTGGCTTTAAAAAATGCTGAGAAGATATGGGAAGAAATGGAAAATAATTTTGAACGAAGCAATATAAACTTATTTCCAAAATTTCTTAGACATCAGTGGATTTCAAATTATGGTTATATAAATACGTCGCAGTTGTATGATGCGATAAAAAAGAAGCTTGATGAAGAAATGCATAATAGCAAGGAAATTATCCAATTTATTACTGGGATACGAGACGACGCTGCTATGTATATTGCTTTGAGAATTGGAAATGTTGAATATTTCAGAGAAAAGATTTTAAGTGGGACAAAAGATGTTGAGGTGGAGAAATATCTGAATGCTTTTATGTTACTTGATTCCGATCAGATATATGAGGTTTTGTTGTCGTATAGTAAGAAATTCATTTTAAATGATGGATATACAAAAAAGCAGTATTTAAGTGACTTAAGGAGACTGTGGAATCTTGGACTATTAATTAAGGTGGTTTCTTCTGTGAACCCATCTAAATACGAGAAGAAATTTGCTGACAGATGTAAGAATTTGGCAATTTATAAAGGTAAGGAATACAATAAAGAATCAGATAAGTTCTATTCTGATTTGTGGGAGTTGGTTAAGGATAAAAAGGATGAATTCTTCAATAATTTTAACGATACGTTTGTGTACAAAAAAGGTAACGATTTAAACAATGAATTAATCAGATTTGTTTTACTTGCCATATATCAAGAAAAAAATAAAGGAGTGACTTACGAAGTAAAAACTGTTGAACATATTTTGTCTCAATCGAAATACGAATTGGAAGATTTTCTGCACCACATTGGTAATCTAACTATATTATCAAGAGAAATGAACAGAGCGGCTAGTGATAAAGATTTTAATACTAAATACAAGGATTATTATTCTGTAGATATATTTGAATATAATAAAATATTAAATACGTATCCATTTGATAGTGAACCAAAGACTGCAACAACAATGAGGTCAAATGATATTGCTAAAGAAGCATTTAAGATATTTTCTATCACCTAGAATGAATAATGGTAAAGAATGAACCAAAGCTACATCCAGAAGAATTCGAACTAGAATGTACAACAGTCTGGGCTTTTCCTCGTCGTGGGAATTGGGCAACTCACACATCAGATTGGCGAGGAAACTGGTCCCCTGAAGTAGCTCGCAATCTCATCCTTCGATATTCAAAGGAGGGTGATGTTTTGCTTGATTCAATGATTGGCGGCGGCACGACTGCTATTGAGGCGAAGATTTTGAATAGGAACATCATTTATTCTGATGTAAATAAGCTGGCACTTGATCGTACGAAGAAAGCTCTCAATTTTAAAGTTAATAACAAGGCGTGGCAAAGGGGATTTAAATGGGATTCTCGAAATCTTTCAAAGATAAAAGATGAGACGATAGACTTTGTGCTTACTCATCCGCCGTATGTAGATATTATTAAATACAGTGAAGGGAAACTGGTTGATGATTTGTCGAATATAAGTGACATCGATGCATTCTGCGATGAGATGGAAAAGGTAGCAAAAGAATTTTATAGGGTACTAAAGCCAAGCAAGTTCTGTGCAATTCTCATGGGAGATACAAGGAGAAAGAAAATGTACCAGCCGCTTGCTTATAAGATAATGGATAGATTTCTTAAGGCAGGGTTCCTACTCAAAGAAGATATCATCAAACGACAATTCAACTGTAAGGCTACAGGGTTCTGGGTGACTAAATCAAAAGAGGCTAACTTTTTATTGATAATGCACGAGCACCTTTTTGTGTTTCAAAAACTATGATGTCAAAATAGAAAAGCTTATTCTTATCCGCCGGTTTGTAAGAATAATCGTTAAAAACAGGTATTCTTTAGTAGTCTTTCACGATTATGTTGACAAAAGCGTGAAAAAGACCAAAGTATAATATAATACGCAATGAAACACTCAATAGGAAAAATTCAAAAAGTGGATCTCCGTGAGATATGGAAACATGAAGCCACTGATTTTACTCGTTGGCTTGCCGATAACATTGATTATCTCAACGAAGTGATTAATCTTGATATCTCAGTCAACACTACTGAGGGCAACGTAGGTCCTTATCGTGTTGATATTTATGGTGAGGATGGTTCAGGAAATAAAATTATTATTGAGAATCAGCTTGAAAAGACCGACCACACGCATCTAGGTCAAATACTTACATATTTAGTAAATCTAGATGCCAATATTGCCATCTGGATTACACCAAATCCTGTTGAAGAGCATCAAAAGGTTGTTGAGTGGCTAAACGAAACCACGCCAGATAATATGCGCTTCTATCTTATAAAAGTTGAGGGTATAAAAATTGAAGGCCAGTCATCTGTCGCACCTTTATTTACAGTTGTAGAGGGTCCTACTCAAGAAAGAAAGAAAATTGGTGCTGAAAAGAAAGAGTTTGCTCAGCGTCATACCGTTAGGAAAGAATTCTGGTCTCAATTTATCGAAGTAATGAATCAGAAAAATACTCTCTGTCAAAATGTGAGCCCTAGCACTGATGCATGGATTGGTGTTGCGATGGGGTTGTCAGGAGTGGGGTTGAATCTCGTGGTTTCGAAAAATTATGCCCGTACTGAAATATATATAAACCGTGGGGATATTGAGGAAAACAAGAAAGTTTTTGATTTTTTCTTCACAATGAAAGATAAAGTAGAAAAGGATTTTGGAGGTAGCTTGGTTTGGGAGAGAATGGAAGAACGGGTAACTTCTAGAATTAAGTATCAGCTCGATGGCGTTGATGTTTTTAATGAGAATGATTGGAAAAAGATGAATGATTTCATGGTCGACGCTGCAACAAGAATGCACAAAGCTTTTAAAGATCCTGTTCAACAGCTAAAAGGTAGTCTACGTTAGTTTCACTCACGATAAAATTAATTGCTACCCATATCCCATGCCCCACAAAAACACCATCTGCCTCTGGTTTGATAAGGACGCCGAAGGTGCGGCGCGTTTCTATGCCGCCACGTTTCCGGAGAGTTGGGTGACGAAGGTGTCTCGTGCGCCGAGCGATTTTCCGAGCGGGAAAAAGGGCGATGTGCTCACGGTGGAATTCACTGTCTGCGGTGTCCCGTGCCTTGGCTTAAACGGTGGGCCGATGTTCACACATAGCGAAGCGTTTTCTTTCCAAATCGCCACGGACGACCAAGAGGAGACCGATCGCTACTGGGACGCCATCGTCGGCAATGGCGGGCAGGAGAGTGAGTGTGGCTGGTGCAAGGATCGTTGGGGTATTTCGTGGCAGATCATCCCCCGAACGCTCACTGAAGCCCTTGCCGCAGGCGGCACCGAAGCCAAGCGTGCCTTTGATGCAATGATGACGATGAAAAAGATCGATGTCGCGAAGATTGATGAGGCGAGGCGAACTGCCTGAACCAAAATAGGTGGTGGCGGGAGGATTTTTTGATATAATCCCCCCATGACTACTATTATTTTACTTTCGATTGCGGGGGCGGTGATTGCTGCGGTTGTCGGGACACTGTGGTATTCGGGCAGTACTCCGATGGGCAAGCTCCACATGAAGGCGCTTGGCATGGGTGATTTGTCTCCAGAGGAGATGAAGCGCAAGATGGAGGAGGCGAAGCCAATGATGCCGAAAATGTATGCGGGCCAGCTCGCATTGTCTTTCCTGACGGCTTTCGCGACGGTGTTTATTGTCACGATGAGCATGAAAAATGGTCTCACTCTCTGGATGGCACTCGGCTTTGTGGTGATGAACTGGCTCTGCTTTGTCGTGCCGACCATCGGCTCAGGAATTCTCTGGAGCAACTGTGACCGTTCTATTGCTTGGCCACGTTTCTTCTCTGACATCGCGTCCAATCTCGTGACCTTACTTCTCGTTGCTTTGTTGGCGAGTCGGTTTGTGTAGTCTCATGCAGTTTGTACGGCAACGGTGCCGTGCCGCCTATCTTTTTTACCAATTTTCCGCTAGAATGTCGGCATACGGATATCATTTTATTTTTTTTCAACACATATTTCAATGGCAAAACGAGCATCTCAGGATATCAAGAACAAGACGTCGCGATCACGCAAGACCGCGAAGCGCCGAGCGGCAAAGAGCGCAAAGCGAGCAGCAAGGAATAAGTAACTCGCTATTTTTCCCATTTTGGTGTATACTGGCGGGGAAACCGAGTCGAGTTTAGAGCTACTAGCAAACACAAAACACAAAGCAAATGATGACAGGAACAATCAAGACCCTCACCGACCGAGGATTTGGCTTCATTTCTCGCCCAGGCGAGACAAAGGACCTTTTCTTCCACTCAAAGGAGTTGGTAGGAGTCATGTTCGATCAGTTGAAGGTGGGAGACACTCTCACTTTTGAGGTTGCACAGGGTGAAAAAGGCCCTTCTGCAGTCCGAGTATCTCGAGCGTAAGCTTGAGTCGCTGACAACAGCAAAAAATCGCCCACCGAAAGGAAGGCGATTTTTGTTTGCGGCTGTAAGAAATGATTTGCTAATTGAACAACTTTAGGTACTCGTCTAATCCCTCCCTCGCTAGATCTTCTTTGGGTACAAAACGGAGTGCGGCAGAATTCATGCAGTAGCGGAGGCCTGTCGGGGCGGGACCATCGGTGAAGACGTGGCCGAGGTGTGAGTCCGCATAGCGAGAGCGAACTTCAGTACGCTTGGTGAGCCATGTGTCGTCCTGACGGAGCCTGACAGCCTTGGGTGAAATCGGTCGAGTAAATGATGGCCAACCAGTGCCAGAGTCGTATTTGTCGACAGAAGAGTAGAGTGGCTCACCAGAGACAATGTCGACATAGATACCCTCGCGATGATTGTCCCAGTATTCATTTTGAAACGGCTTCTCTGTGTCCGCACGCTGTGTTACTTCGTATTGGAGCGGGGTGAGCATCTTACGGAGTGAGGCATCGTCGGGTTTTACAAATGAGGCCAAAGCATTTTTCATAACAGGCTGATCAAATAGATGGTCATATGTTCCACTACCCCAGATAGATTGGTAGAAATCGTCACGCCCAGAAGCCTTTCGGTAATACTCGTAGCGAGTCGTGTTCTTTTTATAGAAATCCTGGTGGTAATCTTCGGCAATCCAGAAGTCGCCGGCTTGTTCGAGCTTTGTCACGATTGGCTTTGAAAAAACACGCAAACCGTCGATTTTTGAGAGCACTTTTTCCGCGGCATGTTTTTCTGCTTCGGTCTGATAATACACCGCTGAGGTATATTGGAAGCCACGATCATAGAAGGAGCCGGACGTATCGGTGGGGTCGCTGTGGCGCAGGAGCCAAAAGACGAGCTGTGAATACGAGACTTTTTCTGGGTTATACAGTACTTTCACTGTCTCCCGATGTCCGCTGCTACCACCAGACACTTCAGTGTACGACGGATGTTGCTTTGCGCCACCCATGTAGCCAGAAATGGCTTCGAGGACGCCGGGCAGTTTTTCAAAATCGCTCTCGGTGCACCAGAAACAACCACCGGCAAAATACGCAACGGCGGTTCGATCAGGTGTTTCGACACTTTGGATAACATCAAGCGCGCTTGGTGCAAAACGACCTTGATACCAATGGTAGGTCCAAGAGCTTGCAGCCCACAAGAGCCCAATAGATACACATGAGGCGAGGATGGTGAGTAAGGGTTGTTTCGACATAGTCTTATTCTATCATTGGTGATGAAAAGTCGCTTCACTCTTTCATTCCTGATACAATATTGTAGATGAAAGCAAAAGACCTTTTGAGACTGACCAGTTTGCCAGTAATTGTGGCGTCTTTATGTTGCCTCAGTCCGCTTATCTTGGTGGCTTTCGGTCTTTCTACCGCCACTTTCGCGGCTTCATTGGCCGATACGTTCTACGGTGATTACCGCTGGGTCTTTCGTGTCGTTGGCCTGATCCTGCTCGTATGGAGCCTTGTACTATATTTCCGCCGACAGAAGGGGGTTTGCACACTCGATGAGGCCAAAAAACGCCGACAGGAAATCGTGAACACTACACTGCTCGCACTCATCGTGTCGATTCTCGGTTATGTTATCTTTCTCTACGTGGTCGTGCATTATGTGGGTCTGCCGTTTGGTATTTGGGAGTAGTTTCTCAGTATTGTCAACTGTCCAACCCCTGTTTTTCGAGTAGAATGATACCAGCCTGAAGAAACGTAGTTCCACCAGTCACGTCTGAAAACCTCACTATGAGAAAGGAAGTGTCCCTTGAAAAAACAAAAACCGTCCCCCGCACCGCTACCGTCTCCATCAATGCCGAATCCGGTTGAGCTTCGTCTCATCGCCTACGGCGCCGATTCCACCCATGTTCCGAGCCGCCCCGCCGACCCTGCCATGGTAGGTCGTCTGAAGGGTCTGGCCTTGCTTGGTGCCAATGACTTGCCGATTTCCGGCACGTTTGTGGTCCAGCATCCGCACTGCAAAGAAGCCCGTGATCTCCGCCAGAAACAAATCCACCTCATTCATGTGGGGGGGGTAGAGCGAGTCGTCCTTCGATCAGTCATTGTTGATGTCAACGTCTCGAAAGACGGTTCGACAATCGACTTTTGGGTTGACGGTGATCGCAAGGCTGTCGGCCTCTGGCTGTTCCGTTGTGACCGTCGTCCTCGCGAGTCTGCGGTGTTTCTGAAGCGATTCAAAGATGCCAGTGTGAGTTGCGAATTCATGCGCCTGCCGCCTGGTGTTACGCCGCCAGCGGAAACGAGTGTCCAATATGATGTTCCTCCTCGCCCGACTGTCACGGCTCCGCCTCTCCCTCCGCCGCCTGTGCTTGCCACACCTGCTCCGGTAGTCGTGCCGCCTGCGGTTGTTTCTCCACCTCCGCCACCGCCGATGCAGAAGTCGCCTCCCAAGGCGGAAGCAACCCCAAAGCCATCTCCTGTCATTCCGCCAAAGCCTGTTGTGGAGGAGGCTCCACCAGAGCCTCGGAAGATTCGGACGATGAAGGCGAAGAGGAAGTCGGCTGAGAGTGCAGATGTCGAAACCTCTGTGCCACCACCGCCCGACATCACTGAGGCGCTGGTCGTGTCGATCGCGAAAGTTCGCCCGTTCGCCCCCTCGGTTGACCCTCGTTTCCCTGGTCAGCCACGGGTGTGGTTTAATCCAGAGAGGCTGGAGAAGCTCGCACTGAGTATTCGGAAGCATGGTCAGCGCACGCCGATCATGGCCAAGCGTCTCGTGCCACCTGAAGATGGGAAGGAGTTTGAGCTCATTGATGGTGAACGTCGCTGGCGCGCACTCGGAATGGTTAAGGCGACGCATGTTGCCATCACCGTTTCTTGTCCGAAGTCAAAGGCGGAACAACACATGAGCTCGCTCATTCAAAACTTCTGTCGCGAGGGACATACGCACATGGAGATCTCAAATGCGATTGCTTCGCAGGTCGAGGTGGGCAAGTCTCTCACGGATATTGCTGCGGCCATCGGTCAGAGCATTGTGACGGTCTGTAACCTGCATTCGTTGCAGCGTCTCGTGCCTGAACTGAAGCCACTGCTCGATCCGCCGACTCCGAAGTCGGACCGTATCCGTCTCCAGGAAGCCGTGGAGCTTTCTCGGATTGATCCGGATAAGCAAGTGGAAATCTGGGAGAACGCAAAAGAACAGCCCACCAGGGCTCTCATCAGAGCAACCATTAAGGCACTCGGCAGAGAATTCATCGTCCACAAAAGGGCGCGGAAAGTGAAACCGAGCGACTATAGCGCTGCTTTGTCACGGAAGATTGCAGCATTGCAGCTTGCCACAACAAACCTGCGCCAGATGTCGTCCGAGGACGTCCGCATCGCTGTGCAGGCAATGAATGGCCAATGCAAAGAGCAGATCGCCCTCCTTACGGAGCTGATCAAGAGCCTCGACGAAGAAAAACAGCTCCTGTCCCGATTGGGAGTCTCGGCAAGGAAGGCAGTTTTGCCTGCCTCGGCCACTTCCTGAGGGGTCGTTGTCGTTTCGTTGTTCAAAAAATCAAAGACGCCGCCCTGAGGGTCGGCGTTTTCTTTTCCATTGTTTCGTATACCGTCGATGATATAATATTGCGTATGATTTGCGTCTTACGAAAGTACGCACGCGTTGCTACGTACACGGTATGTTGCCTTGTTGTCTTTTTTATTCTTCCCTACACGGCTTCAGCCGCTACGTATTACATCAATAGCTCGACGGGTAATGATACTACTGGTGACGGTTCTTCGGGTGCTCCGTATGCCACTTTTTATAAAGCTTACACCGTCGCTGCGGCTTCAGGTGATACGCTCAACCTCACCGGTACATTCGATTGGACAAGCGCCGGTGAAGCCGGAGATGCTTCCGGTACTGGCTATACATTGGGAAAAAGCCTCACGATAGAAGGGCAGGGTGCTGGAGTCACCTTTATCCAAGCTGCAAGCTCGGAAAACACGGCCGATCGAGGAGTCTTTACGGTGAGTTCTGGAAAAACGGTGGTGATTAAGAATGTCACCATACGCTACGGTGTGAGTACTGCCACCGAGACGGCTGGAGGTATCACCAACAGTGGTACACTCACTGTGCAAAACTCCACTATTTCGAACAACTGGTACAATTCTACTGCCAACTACTACGGCGCCGGTGCGATCACATTGAAACATGATGCCAACGGCACGCTCAATCTCTCGACTACGACGATTGCCAACAATACCTTCAATGGAAAGTATTATGGCTCTGGTGGCGTGTACGCTGGTCAAAGTAATACAATCAACGTCACTGCTTCCACTTTTTCCTCCAACGTTGCGAGTAGTAGCAATCCCACGACATTTGCGTATAGCTACGCCGAACCATCCGGAGCTCTCGGCGTCTTTCGCTTTGTAACGACAAAAATCACCAACTCTACCTTCTCTGGTAACAGCACCAATTCATACGGTGGCGCATTGCAAGTCTACTACCCAAACTCATTTACCGTCACCAACAGTACGATCGCCAACAATACCGCTACGGCAGGAGCTGGTGGCGTACTCTTTGAATCAGCTACCGATGGCTACAATGTTATTTTGAAGAATACAATCCTTGCCAATAACACGGGGAACAGTACGGCAAACGACTTTTATGTTGTCTCTGGATCGGCGGGACGTATCACTGATAATGGGTACAACATAGTCGAGTATAGTACCAACAAAACGTGGAGCGGTACCGGCAACCTCACTGGTGATCAATCCACCCTCAACCTCAGTGCTTCTTTGGCCGACAATAGTACATCCAATGGTGTGCAGACCCTGGCCCTCTCTAGCGGCTCGGTGGCTATCGACGCTGGTAATACTTCGGCCAATGGTACGGTATCTATCCCAGGCACTGATCAGCGTGGAGGTACCAGGAGTGGTAGTACTGATATTGGTGCCTATGAATACGGCGCCGGTGGTATCTCGGACGTGGTGGTTCCAAGTGTTTCACTCACTGCGCCGTCGGCGAGTGCTACGGTTGGTGGCAGTGCGGTGTCTCTCACGGCAACCGCTAGTGACAACATCGCTCTCGCTGGCGTGTCTTTCTATGTCGACGGAACTTTGCAGGGCAGTGAGGACACTACCTCAACCTACGGCATTTCTTGGAATTCTACCGCTACGTCGAGCGGATCTCATAGTGCCTTTGCCGTGGCGCGCGATACGTCAAACAATTATGCGACTTCGAGCACCGTCTCTTTTACTGTCGACAATACGGCACCTGTATTGAGCTCGGTAGCAACATCAACCGCTACAACGACTGCAACTATTACATGGACTACCGATGAGGTTGCGTCTTCTATGGTTAGTTTTGGACCATCTTCGAGTTACGGCACTTCGACATCTGAGACAGATACTTCACCACGAGTGACCAGTCACTCCATGAGTCTTTCCAGTCTCACCGCTTGTACGCAGTATCATTTTCAAGCATCAAGTACGGATGCGGTGGGGAATATTGGTACCTCTACTGATGCCACTTTCTATACTATTGGTTGTACTGCCAGCGCGACGATTACTGCCACCGAGACGCAGGCTATCACTACCGCTGCCGGAGGTACTGTATCCGAAGGTAGACTTTCCCTCACTGTCCCCACCGCCTTTAGCGGTACAACAACCTCTGCCGTGTTTCAGGCCCATGAGCTCGATAGTACGACTTTCTTTGCCACTGTCTCGGCCCCCTCTGGAAAGAATCGTGTGGGAGAGAAGGTGTTCAATTTGAAAGCATTGATTGACGCCACGACCACTCTCTCGACGTTTTCTGAAGCACTTACCGTATCTCTTTCGTATTCAGCGTCAGATGTTACCGGTCTTGATGAGTCGACGTTGTCTATTTATCGATACGATGGGACAGACTGGCATGCGTTGTCTGGTTGCTCGACCAACACTTCTTCTCGGGTGGTGACGTGTAATACAAGCGCCTTTTCCGATTTTGCTATCTTTGGTTCAGCCGCCTCCGCCAGCGCTTCTGGGTCGTCTAGCGCTGGAAACGGACCTATTTTTACCGGTTCAGTTTCCGACTTACTTGGCTACAGGGCACCAAGGTCACAGACAGTATATCCAGATGGCACTGTGGTCTTTCACGATCAGCTAGCGGCTGTCTCGGTGGCTATGGCTACAGCTACAGCGCCGACTTCTCAAATTGTTGCGACTCGTTTTAGCCGAACCTTACGTCTCGGAATCACTGGTCCCGAAGTTCTTGAGCTCCAACGCTTCCTAAATCTTCAAGGCTTTGTCGTGGCGAGTGAAGGAAATGGTTCTCCGGGCAACGAATCTGACTATTTTGGTACTAAGACACAGCGAGCATTGATTCGTTTCCAGGAGGCATACGCCGATGAAGTGTTGAAGCCGTTTGGTTTATCGAAAGGAAGTGGTATTTTCGCGGCCCGATCTATGGAAGTGGCCAATCGTCTTGCGAGGGTGGCGGGCCGCTAGAGGGTATGGTACAATGGCCTTCATTAAGCAATTAATATAATCATTATGCCAAAAGCAGCAAAACCAGCCGCAAAAGCCAATTCAGCATTCATGAAGCCAATGACCGTCAGCGCAGAACTCGCGGCTGTCGTGGGAAACGGACCAATGCCTCGATCTGAGGTAGTAAAGGGGCTTTGGGCATACATCAAGAAGAATAATCTTCAGGATGCCAAGAATAAGCGAAACATCAATGCCGACGCAACGTTGAAGAAAGTGTTCGGTGGCAAGGCTACTGTGAACATGTTTGAGATGACCAGCTTGGTTTCAAAGCATCTCTCATAGGTTTTCGATTTTCTGTAGAGAGTGTACAAACACGCCGACCCTACGGGTCGGCGTGTTTGTTGTTTGCATCTTGTCTTTTGTGTAATAAAGACTGTGTATCGTGGTACAATATTTCTCTCTATGCACGCTCACTTCATCTCCCCGTTTCTCGTCCTCCTCTGTCTCCTCCTCGGAATCCTTCATGTTCCTTTCGTATTGCTGATTGCGGTTGCCGTTGGGTTGTGCAAGATCCTGTTTAAATCGTATGAAGAAATCAAGGAGGGGCGGTATAGTCTCGACTATGTGGCCTTTCTGGCAATGGTTGTGTCGATCATTTCTCATGAGTATCTTGCTGGCGGAGTGATCGCTCTTATGTATACGGGTGGTGAAGCCCTTGAGGCTTTTGCCAACAATCGGGCGTATGCAGCATTGAAAAATCTTGGCGACACAATCCCTAAATATTGTTTAGTAGCGAGTGGCCCTAGTGGTGATGGTGGGTATGATAGTGTGTCGATTCAGGAGGTAGAAGATGGTGATCGTGTGTTGATCAAACGGGGAGAAGTGGTTCCTTTGGACGGCACTGTTGTGTCGACATTTGGTGCCGTTCTCAATATGGCCAATCTTACCGGCGAGTCTGAGCCGGTATCCTTGAAAAAGGGGACTTTTGTAAAAAGTGGTGCCATAAACGCTGGAGAGAGTTTCGAAATTGACGTTATAGGGGATTTTTCTTCTTCGACATATCACAAGATCGTGCTTCTTGTGGAGGAGGCCAAAGCCAACCCAGCTCCGCTAGTGCGCTTGTCATCTCGAGCGAATATTCACTTCACCGTCGCTACTTTTTTATTTGCAGGGATTGCCTATTTGGTAAGTGGGGAGCTGACACGCGCTTTGGCTGTGTTGGTTATTGCCACCCCGTGTCCCCTTATTATTGCAGCTCCGGCTGCGTTTATTGGTGGTATGTCTCGCTTGGCCCGCTCGGGCATTGTTGTGCGTAAATCGGCAGCTTTTGAGGGGTTGCAGCGTGCCAAGAATATTTTTTTCGACAAGACAGGCACTCTCACTATGGGGGAACCGTCGTTGCGACAGATTCATCTCCTTCCGCCGCACAACTTAAAAAATGAAGCACAGGCATTGAGTATTGCCGCGGCACTTGAAATACATTCGCTACATCCGCTCGCTCGAAGCGTGGTGGCCAAGGCTCGACAGCAGGGTGTGGAGTATGTACCAGCGAAAAACGTCACTGAAAAGGTTGGTGAGGGGATCGCTGGTGAAGTGGCTGGAAGAATATTTTCACTCAAACGTGCGACGGCTACTGATGTAGAAGATAGCTCGGGTATTATACTCGCTCTTTCTGTCGACGGTGTTGAGTGGGTGCACTTTGTATTTGCTGATGAGTTAAAAAATGGGGTAGGTAGCTTTTTGGCTACGTTATCAAAGAGAGGTATTGAGATTGCGATTATTACCGGTGATACAAAAGCCAATGCAGAAGCCGTTTTTTCGGGCATCGGCGTGGCGGTCAAGGCAAGTGCTTCGCCAGAAGAAAAATTTCGGCTTGTAGAGGAAGTGCATCGTCAGGGTCGTGGTGTGGTGATGGTTGGCGATGGGCTCAATGATGCTCCGGCACTTGCTCGTGCCGATGTTGGAGTCGTCTTTTCGGGTTCTGAAAATGGTGCCTCTATTGAGGTGTCTGATGTGGTGATTCTTGATCATCGCATTGAAAAGCTCAACGAACTCTTTGCGGTCACAGAGAAAACCGTCCGTGTCGCTCGTCAGAGTATTTATGGTGGAATCGCACTATCCATGATAGGTATGGCTTTTGCTGCTTTCGGATATATTTCTCCAGTAGTCGGTGCTTTTATACAAGAGGCGATTGATATTATTGTTATTCTGAATGCCTTAAGAACATTGCGAGCGTAAGGCCTGCGAGATACAATAGTCTGGCAATGGCAAAAGATAAATACAGCGCGGTATGGGTGTCGCACTCCTCGATGGGGGATTTTTTGAAGTGTCCTCGCGCATATTATTTGCACAATATATACAAGGATCCAAAGACTCGACGTAAGATGAGTGTGGTGGGCCCAGCATTGTCCCTCGGTACCGCTGTACATGGTGTGGTTGAGGGTCTGGCTGATTTTAAGGCGGAAGAGCGTTTTGCGGGGCGCGATCTGTTGGCTGAATACGAAAAACAGTGGGAGAAAGTATCTGGAGAGAAAGGTGGTTTTAAAAATACCGAAGAAGAGGCTGAGTGGAAGGCGCGGGGCAAGGTAATGATTGAGCGGGTGATTGCGCATCCAGGACCATTGGTGAAAAAGGCTTTGAAGCTGAAGGGTGGGAAAAATGATATGTTGCCGAACTTCTTTTTGTCTGAAGAAGAGAACATTATTTTGTGCGGGAAGATTGATTGGTTGGAATATGTTCCGGAGGATGACAGTGTGCGGGTACTGGATTTCAAGACGGGGAAGCGGGATGAAGATGGCGAGTCTCTGCAATTGCCAATTTATTTGTTGTTGCTACATGCGTTGCAGAAGCGAAAGGTGTCGGGGGCGAGCTACTGGTATCTCGATCGGGAAGATGAGCCGAAGCCGGTGGAGCTGCCCTCGTTGGACATTGCGAGAGAAAAAGTGCTGGCCGTGGCTCGGGCAGTGAAAGTTGCCCGCGAGAACGGCGCGTTTGCCTGTCCACGCGTTCTCGCGGGCAACTCGCCATGCTTTGCCTGTGCGCCATACGAGGCTATTTTGCGTGGTGAAGCCAAGTATCTCGGAGTAGGAGAATACAACCAGGATCTCTTTTTGGTGTAACCCCCAGTTCGACCCCTTGTCTGTTATATTGTCTGGCACTGATTGTTATGAAAAAAGCTCAAAAGAGTAAAAAGATGTCGAAGCCCCGAACGCTCAAAGACCTCGTCCGTGAGTTGAAGGCCAACGCCAATGCGAAGAAGGCGGCCACGCTGGCGCGGTATTTTAAAACTGGTCCAGGAGAATATGGCGCGGGCGATCGCTTCCTTGGTCTGACCGTGCCTCAACAACGCTCGATCGCCCGCACCTATGCGCATCTATCTTTTTCGGACCTCGCGATGTTGCTAAAAAGTCCGATTCACGAACATCGTTTCACTTGTACTGAGATTTTAAAATTACAATATACCGCAGCTACCCAGCTGGCTCATCCTGCCATTGAAACAGAGCGTCTGGCAAAATGGTATCTTGAACACTCTCGTTTTTTCAACAATTGGGACCTCGTGGACAATTCTGCGAGAGATATTCTTGGTGCCTATTTGTATGAAAAAGGGAATACAGCGATTCTCGATCGCTTGGCACGCTCCACGTATCTATGGGATCGACGCATCGCGGTAGTTGCTACACATTTCTTTATTCAAAAGGGTGAATTTTCCGACGCGGTCCGTATTTGCGAGACTCTCTTGTGCGACGAACACGATCTTATTCACAAGGCTTGTGGTTGGATGCTTCGTGAGGTGGGTAAACGTTCGCCAGAAGGCCGGGCTGCCCTGAAGAAATTTTTGGATATGCACGCCGCAGCTATGCCGAGAACCATGCTTCGCTATGCTATTGAGCGATTTTCGACTCCTCAACGCGCTCACTACTTAAAATAGCCAAAAAGTCACTTTTGTGGTAATGTGTGGAGATGAAAAAAACGATCAATTTTTTGGTCATTTTAGCTTTGTTTGGCGGTCTTTTTTCGGCTTTCGAGGCCGTTGGATTTGCTGAAATCGCACATGCCCAAGTGCTTGCGCCCAACTATGACCCTCGACCATTTGGTTCAACCCTCGAAGTCCATATCAATGACAATGGTACAGTATCTATTCAAGGCGCTCGTGTCGAGCAGATCTCAGGTACGACGATTTTTTGTAAAGTATATTGGGGTGTTTCATTTATTCGTGTCACTGTCCGCACCAATGACAAAACTACTTTTGAAAAACGCTTTGGACAGACTATTGCCCTAAACGAACTTTCGATTGGTGATTTTATCTCTGTTACGGGTACCTTGTTTGAGGGTTCCAATTCACTCGATGTGGTGGCAAGGAGTGTGAAGGATTGGTCTCTCCAGACCCTAGAAGAGAATTTTTCCGGCACGATCACTGAATTGGGCACCAGCACGCCTGAGACCACAAGCTTCGTTTTCAATTCTAAGACTCGCGGCAAGATCACATTGTTGGTTGGTCCTACCGTGAGTGTGAGTCGGGGAAATTTGACCATCTCGACTGCTTCTTTGGGCGTTGGTACGAAGATTACCTCTGCGACTGGTGTATACAACAACCTAAAGAAGACTCTTGATGCAAAGACTGTTCGTGTTTATCAAGACATGTCTATCTTTAAGCCACGCAATTTTGAGGGGGTGATTAAAAGTGTCGATGGTGGTTCAACGCCAGTGGCAATGGTAGTCACTGCCGGTGGGGTTGACTACACGCTCTCTCTCAGTGATGGGGTGACAATTGTCAATAATAAAAGACAAACAATTTCAATTGCCCGATTTATCAAGGGCGACAAAGTCCGTTTTTATGGCTCTATCCGAGAGGTGACACCTCATATCGTAGATGTCAGTGTATTGAGGAACGTGTCTCTTTAGTACTTCTTCATTTCTTCTTGAACATTTCTTCAGCATTTCTTTATCAGAAATAAGTGCTTTCTTGAACGCTTTTTAGCAGCTTCTCTATCGACGATTTGGTTTACTTATGGGTATTACTCATAAGCATATTCGCATGCCAAAACAACATATTATTGAATCAGTACGTCGCAACATCGTTTTTCTTGGGACTCGACAGATGGGTGTGGAACAGTCGACGGTCCATTTTGAAGGTACGGGTTTTGCTATCGATGGACAGTTTGTGGTGACTTCTCTCGGTGTGTGTAAGGCTCTGGAGAAGCTTACTGGCAAATATTTTGCTGGGGTTTTTCAGAGATCCGATAACGGTGTTGATGTATACCAAACGGCTGATATAACACTGATTGATACCGATACAGTGCGCGGACTGGCAGTATTCAGCTTTGAGGAACACCAGGAGATTGGTTTCTCTATGGATGATTTAGAAACCAACGAAGATTGCCTGGTGGCGGGAGTGGAGGCGTTTACCCTCAGTTTTCCAAAGACTACTTCGGCAGACACAAAACCGAAAGTGTTTACACATCTGTGTTCTATCGGTGCGGTGCAGACCAACGAAGATGGCAATCTTGAGAAAATGGAAATAGACGGTGCGTCGTGGTTCGCCGAAGGTGGTGCGCCGCTTATCGATAGGGATTCTTCGAAGGTGCTCGGTGTTGTGGTTGGTGCGGTCGATGTGTTTGTGAAAGGGGGAGTCCCGGTGTGTTTGTCTCACCGTATTCCTACTGCCTGTCCAGCGAGTGCGCTATATGACCTGCTCGACGAGATTTCTGTAGCTATCCCGACTCCATCTGAGCATCCTTCTGATGACGAAGACGAGGATGGCGCCAGCGAAGATTCGTTGGCAGGTAAGGTCAACCAATCGGTCGGCCTGTTGCACGATCATATTTCGGAGGATGATGAGTACGAATATGGATATGGATATGGTAAAATGAAAAGATGATTGAGTATCCGATTCTTTTGACGGTCGCAGCGCTCTTTATGGCGCTTGGTATCCCTGCCGTGCTGGTGCCGTTTCTGCCAGGTATCTCGTACATGTTTTTGATCGCCTTGCTCTTTGCGATTTCTGACCGATTCGCACACATTACCTGGGAAAATCTTGCCGTACTCGGTGGCATTGTGGTGGTCTCCTTCTTTATCGACTACTTTGCCGGTATTCTTGGTGCACGCTATGGCGGGGCAGATCGCCGCTCAATCCTCTTCGGTTTCCTTGGTCTTATCCTCGGTTTCCTCACATTTCCACCACTTGGAGGCATTGTGGGTTTGTTTGTCGGTATCTTCGCTGGTGAGATTGTCGCCAGAAAAAGCAATCAGGCCGCACTCAAAGCCGCAACTGCAGGACTTATTGGTTCGGTGACCGGCGCTCTCATCAATTGTTGTTTGGCCGTACTGATGTTTGGTCTGTTCCTCTACTTTGTCCTTGTGTAGTGGGGAACGTCGGTCTTTCGTCCTCTCGTTTTGACCCAGAGCCGTTTTTCTGATATAACATCTTTCGGCTCTGTTCTTCATATTTGTGAAAGAAACACTCGGAGCTACCGTAAAAACCCTTCATACTAAGGAGGCGTCGTGACTGAGAAAATCGAGGAATTCTTCCAACTGCTTTTGGCGTATCACTTCACCCTCTACCCACTCTATGCTCCTGCTGGCGGCGGCAAGGAGTTTGGTGGGAAGATGATCAAGGGCTACGGTCGTGCTACCTCTGAGCATCTGATCTGCAGCGCTGTCCTCAAGGAACGCGCGGCCATTCGGGATGATCTGGGTTGCCAACTCGCCCAGGCACTGCCCCTGATTGCCAACGGCACCATGGTCAGCGATGAGCTGGTGTGTGCTGCGATGTTCGAAAGGATGTTGCATCGCGTGCAGTTTGGTGTGAATGCTTTTGTTCTGGACGGCTTTCCGCGCGATCTCGAACAGTTACACTGGCTGCAACAGTTCGAAAAGAAGAAGGGTGAAGCGGTGGTGGGGAAACACATCTTTCTTTGTCAGCCATTTGGTCGCTGCCTCATCCAGGCTCTGCGTATCCGTCCAAAAAGCTGTAAGCGTGACGATGCCACCCTCGCGGTGTTCATCAATCGTTGGCAGGATCAATTTCTTGGTCTCACGCTACCGCTCCTCGAAGAGATCCGTCAACGACCTCCCAAAAAGCTGGCCGTCGTGACTTCTCGCGAAGTTCGCAAGGTTTTGGATATTGCCATCGCCATGGGATATCGCGGGAAAGAACTGACTCTCTTTGAGCAGATCATCTCGCGGTTGCCTGAGTTTGGACAGGGTGCACTTCGCGATGATGATGAAGCTGTCTTCGAGTTTGTGCACACGTTGTCTCCGACCCCTCAGGAGCTTGCGGATGTCAAACGGCTGCTCCAAAATGATGGTTTGGGCAGTTTCCGGAACCTTCCCGGCTGAATACTGTCGAATGCGCAAAAGCGGTCTGCCCTCTGGGCGACCGCTTTTTTTCTTGCCTTATTGTATTTTTCTTGGATGCCTTTTTACTACTCCTGAAAATGTTTCCACCAGTTGGTGACAGGGGTCTTGCGAATGATTTCGAGGATCTCTTCGTGATCTTCCGTGACACGGAAGAGATTTATGTCTTCAGCATTGATGGCACGATGTGCCACAAGCATGTGGGCTTTGATAAAGGCTACGAGTGGTTCCCAATAGTCTTTGCCAACGAGGATGATGGGCACCTTCGGAATCTTGCCTGTCTGTACGAGGGTGAGAACATCGAAAAATTCATCAAGTGTGCCGAAGCCACCAGGAAAGAAGACAAAGGCTTCTGCTGAAAAAGTGAGAAGCGTCTTGCGGCTGAAAAAGTATTTGAAATCCGCACTCTCGGTGAGGTATTGGTTATCGCGTTGCTCGTGTGGAAGGCGAATAGTCATGCCAACAGAAATACCGCCAGCTTCTTTGGCGCCGCGTGCGCCTGCTTCCATGATACCCGGCCCACCTCCAGTGATCACTGCATATCCGAGCTCTTTCGCAATCTTAGTGGCCAAAGCCTGAGCCTGCTTATAGTGCTCGTTTTCTGAGGTAAAGCGAGCTGAACCAAAAAAGCTCACTGATTTTGGATGTTTTCGAATGAGGGCAAAGCCCCGTTTGAATTCGTCGTGTATCTCGTTTAGCTCGTATTTTTCATCCTTACGTATGTCGGAAATTGAAAGAAAGCCATCGTTTGTGTGAGGTTTTGTGCCACACTCACCATCTTTGCCGGTACGCTTGAACCATTTGTGTATCATCTGCTTATTTTACTACAATCCGAGTGAATGGAGAAACGTCTCGCGTTCTTTTTCGGTCACTTCACGCACTTCACCAGGTTTGAGGTTGCCCAAGGTGAGGTTGAGGATGCCGATACGCTGGCTTTCTACGATAGTGAAGCCGAGTTCGGCGGCAATATGCTCGAGATGAGCATTGCCTGTATTGTTGAGAGTAACTTTGAAGTGGAGTGGGTCGACTGTTTCGGCGGCGTTTTCTGGACCGGCATGGAGGTTGAGGAGACGGTCCGATAGAATGCGAATAAAGCTCGCGGAGTGGACTTTGTCGAGGGTGCAGAAAAATGTTTTCGGGTGCGCGTATGTAGGGTTGAGGAGACGATCTGTGATGCGTCCGTCGTTGGTGAGGATCATGATACCGCTCGACTCTTTGTCGAGGCGACCGATCGGGAAGATGTTCTTGTCAGCAAGATGAACATGTTTCTTTTGTTTTTTAAATTGCTCGATGGCAGTCTCAATCTCGGCGTCGCTCGAGCTCATGCCCGTCGGTTTGTTGAAGAGGTAGTAGACGCGGTCAGTGTTTGAGCCACTAGCTACCTTGCTTTGTGCTTGCAATACTTCCACGACATCGGTTTCTTTTACTTTGTCACCAAGCACCGCAACGCGTCCATTGAGGAGCACTTTCTGTGCAGTGATGAGCTCGTCGGCTCCGCGGCGAGTTGAAAAGCCCTTGTGGGCGAGATATTTGTTGATACGCATCGGCCAAGCGGCTGAGAGGAGGACGACCTTTTTCGGTGCTGGTTTCATGGCTCTACTATACGTGATTTCCCAAAATGCACAAGAAATGCACAAATCGGTCAAATCTGGTATGCTCGTGAGGTATGAAGAATGATTCAGTGACATTGTCGCCACAGCAACCGCTTACATTTAGTGTCGAGGCGCGCCTGATGAAGCCTGACGGTACAGCAACTCTCGGTCGCGTTGGTCTTTTGACAACGCCTCACGGTGTGGTACATACTCCGGCGTTTGTGGCGGTGGGTACGAAGGCGACAGTGAAATCGCTCACGCCCGACCATGTGAAGGAGCTTGGCGCGCAGGTGGCCTTGGCCAATACGTACCACCTGTATCTTCAACCTGGTGAGAAGATTATCGCCAAAGCGGGCGGATTGGGGAAGATGATGAATTGGTCGGGTCCGACGATGACGGACTCCGGTGGCTTCCAAGTGTTTTCACTTGGTGTGGCGTTTGGAAAGGGGATTAATAAGTTCTCTAAGGGTAAGGGAGCGGACGAGGGAGCGATAGCGACACTCACGTCCGCGACACTTGCTTCGGCGTCGGACGCTGTCTCCGCCAAGACCCTCGCCGAAAGTGGCACTGACGCTACCGAGGACGTGGCTGCTAGGCTCGCGCGGGTCGATGAAGAGGGCGTCACTTTTAAATCAGTCATTGACGGCAGTACTCATCGATTTACGCCTGAGCGATCTATCGAAATCCAGGAACAGATTGGGGCGGATATGATTTTTGCTTTTGATGAATGCACCTCGCCACATGCACCAAAGGAATATCAGCGTGAGGCGATGGCACGAACACACCGCTGGGCGGAGCGTTGTCTCGCGGCACACAAAAAGGTCACTGCCAACGGCACGCCGCAAGCGTTGTTTGGTATCGTGCAGGGTGGGCGACACGAGGATTTGCGAAAGGAAAGTGCTCGTATTGTAGGCGCGATGCCTTTTGATGGTTTTGGTATCGGCGGGTCTTTTGATAAGGAGGATATGGGTGCTGCGGTACGGTGGGTGAATGAGTTGTTGCCGGAGGATAAACCGCGGCACCTGCTCGGCATTGGCGACCCTGTTGATATTTTTGAAGCGGTGGAAAATGGCTGCGATACCTTTGACTGTGTCGCACCGACACGTTTGGGTCGCAATGGCACGATCTACACCAAGTATGGTCGGATTCATATTGAAAACGCCCAGTATCGGGAGGATATGCGACCAATCGAAGAAGATTGTACTTGCTACGCTTGCCAGCACTACACCCGCGCCTACATCGCTCACTTGTTTCGGGCCGATGAAATGCTTGCTGGCACCCTCGCTTCGACACACAATTTGCATTTCATCGTCAATCTCGTAGACCAGATGCGAAAGGGGATTGAAAACGGTACTTTTTTCGAACTAAAGAAGCAATTTTTGTCCACATATTTGGCCGAGAAGAAATAGTCCTGTGGTGGGGTACAATGGAGGGGTATCAGCTCGCCTGCGGAGCATGCTCTTTGTTGATAGGTGACACGGTCAACCAAAACCACGTCTCAATACCCCGATTGTTTTTATGCACAACACTCCTCTCCCAAAAATACCTAGCAGCCTCGGTTTGCTGGGTGCCGCTGGGGCTGGTGAATATGATGAGCGAGGTCGCTTTCGGCTCCCTCGTAGCAGTGACAAAGTTGTCTCAAGGGAGTATGGTTCGCCTAATGGTCCGACACATCAGCCAGTGACATTTCTACCCGACCAACCTTCGTGGCTTGAACAGCAACGTCGTCTTGCGCTTGCCAAGACGTCTGAAGTAGGGCTATAATCTCCGGTAGCTATGAGTGCCTCAGCGACTACTGCACAAGCGGCATTGCCGTCGCAAGAAGAACGCTCGGAGTCTTCCTCCGAAGAATTGGAACCACTGTCCAAACTCGAAATTCTCGAAGCCTACGACCGACTGGCTGGTCCGCTTGCGAGTGGCTACTGTGGTAGCTAGGCTGCCTTCAGGGTTGATGTTGATTGACTCCTCAAGCCCCCAGCGCGACACGTCGCGCTGGGGGCCTTTTATTGACTCGGTCGTTCTATCTATGATTCAATCAATGGCAAATAGCTCGGGTGGCCGTATTGTCACCTCTTCACAACAACAAAGAAAACCATTATGAGTGTCACAACCTGTCCGTCTGTTGGTGCTATTACAGCACCAGTTTTGGATTCCAAGGGAAAGACTATCACCCCACTCTCGATTGTGGAGATGGCCAATCCGCACGGTCATTGGTCAGATTTCCAGGGACTCGTCGTCGAACCTGATTCTCGACTTGAGGGCGATGAATATCGTGTGGCCGTATACTTCTTTGCCGAAGTAGCCATGCATAACTTCTTTCACCGTCGCAATAGTGGTGTTATTGAAGACTGGGACGAGCGATTTGCGAAAGAGAACAAGGCCGGTGAAGGTGAATTCCTCTTGCACGACAACATGTGGCAAAAGAGTTCGCGAATCGTCTTTTTCAAGCCAGGGGAGTTGGTCGTTCAGACGCAATGGAGTCTGTGGACGTTGGCGAGAAGACATTTCCCCAACACTGCTTCTTTCGTGCGTGAACTCAATCCTGTCTTCCCGAAAGATCCGCATGCTTGGCAGTGTTTCATTGAGGGTTGCCCTCGACCAGCGGAGAAGGTTGCCATGTTCAATGTTTGGGGAACGGTCTTTCCCCTATATGTCTGCGAATGTTGCGCACCAGTGGTGAATGGCTACTGTGGCGACGATCTGCCCAAGATGAAAGAGCCACTTCTTTTGTTGGATGGCACACCAGCCGTTGCTTAGCGATGCCGCCCCGACGCGCAGATTCTTCTGCGTCGGGGCGGTTTTTTGTTGACAAAATCTTAAAAAGTGTATACTTTATTCCCAACTGCGGTCATTGAAAATTCATCGGTCAAGGTCGGTAAAATACTCCTATATGAAAAAGTCCACAGCGATCGTCAGAGTTGCCTTGTTTGGTGCAGCATTACTCGCCACCTACATCCTCGTCCCCATGGGTTTCAGAATGGGTTGGGATACCACCCTCAGGCCACTCTTCGGTTTTTTGCTCATTTTCGGGTCAATCATCTTCTTTCTCTTCACGGCTTCACAGTTGGAGGAGGTTATTTTGGCAGCCGGCCGCCCGATCAATGCTTCTGCACTAGAGCCCGAAGTGCTCTACATCGTGGAAAGCGTGACGGTTCAGCGTGGGGCTGGCACCTACGTCGCCAGTCTGGCAGTGCTCAAGCGAGCAGTTTTAAACAGTGGCGAGATCGACAAACAGACGGACCGCCTCCTCGTCTTTTTCCCCAGGAAGGAGTTGCGTGAGGGGGGTCGAGTGATGGCTGTCACCACCAAGTGGTTCGATGCCTTCTCCAAGAGCGGGGCCACCAGCGAAACCGCTCTGGTGATCATCGAGTCTGAAGCGTAAAGAACATCCTTCACTATATCTCATGAAGCTCGAACATTCTTCCGTTTCTGCCCTCAAGCTGGCTATCATCCGCTTGCACAACTGTATCAACTTTTACCGCCGTGAACCGGTGCGGTCGAAGATTGAGGCCCTCAATCGGGCGAGCCGTGGCGTCAGCGACACTCTCGACTTCCTCGTGCATGTGTATGATGGCCACATCACCCGAACGCTCCTCAAGGGCGCCATCGGTGTTCTAGCCAAAGCCGTAAAGATTCTTGAGAAGCGCCGGCCAGTCCGTCGTGGCCTCAACCTTCGCTGGTTTGTCGCCGTGAAGCAGGCAATGAAGAGTCGCTACGAACAATTCCTCGTGCTGCTTGGCGAGGGCCGTGCAGTGTATCAATCCACGCTTGCTGACTTGGCACTCGGAAATCATGTTTCGAAGGTGCCGATGGTTTGATCGTCATACTGCTCGTTGTTCCTCTGGTGAGGTGCGGCGGGCGGTTTTTATTTACGAACTCTGAAAAATACGATATAATCCATTTTCAATGAAGAACTCAGCTTTCAAGCTCAAAACGGGTGGCCACACGCCAGCGGGCGATCAGCCGAAGGCGATTGAGGCTCTGGTTCGTGGGGTGCATGCGGGGATGAAACATCAGACCCTGCTTGGTGTGACTGGCTCGGGCAAAACCTTTACCGCGGCCAATGTCATCGAGCAGATTGGCAAGCCGACGCTCGTCATTGCCCACAATAAAACGCTCGCGGCGCAGCTCGCGCAGGAGTATCGAGAATTTTTCCCGGACAATGCGGTGCATTATTTCGTATCCTACTACGACTACTACCAGCCCGAGGCATATATGCCTGTCACCGATACGTATATCGAAAAGGAGGCGATGATCAACGAAGAAATCGAGCGATTGCGCCATGCTTCGACGCAGGCCTTGCTCACGCGCAAGGATGTCATCATCGTTGCTACGGTTTCTTGCATCTACGGCTTGGGTTCGCCTGTTGAATACGAAAAGGTCAATATGAAAATCATGCGTGGCATGAAGGGGAACCGTGCCGATATGATGCGCCGCTTTATCGAGATCCACTACGAGCGTACGAATGCCGACCTCACGCCCGGCACATTTCGCGCTCTCGGCAACTCTATCGAAATCATGCCGGTGAATGAGCGAGCGCTGTTTCGGATCGGGTTTGAAACGAAGATGGAAAAAGTGGGCAAGGGCGCCGAAGTGCCGATGGAGGTCGTCGGCGAGATTTTGAAAATTGACTCGGTGACGCGCCAGATTATTGGGGAGGCCGACGCTTTCTTTTTGTTTCCGGCGAAGCATTTTATCACCACTGACGAGGGGCAGCAGCGTGCCTTGCAGACGATCAAGGTCGAGCTCGAGGCGCGACTCAAAGAGCTGGTGGTGGCAGGGAAGAATCTCGAAGCGGAGCGTCTGAAGCGTCGTACAAACTACGACCTCGCACTGATCCGCGAAGTCGGGTATTGCAACGGTATCGAGAACTACTCGCGTCATTTTAGCGGCCTGCCTGCAGGCGCGCCGCCGGATACGCTGCTCTCGTATTTTCCGCACAAGCTAGCGAAAGGTGTGGTTGGCGGGAAGGCGCCCAGTGCGGCGGGCGGCCTCGGCGAGCCGGATTTTCTCACTATCATCGACGAGTCGCACGTCACCATTCCACAATTGGGGGGCATGTTTGCTGGTGATGCTTCACGCAAGCAGGCGCTTGTCGAGTATGGTTTCCGTTTGCCAAGCGCACGTGACAATCGTCCGTTGAAATTCGACGAAATCGAGGAGCGTCTCGGTCAACGCATTTACACCACTGCCACGCCGGGTAAATATGAGCTGGAGCATAGTCAGCCAAGCGCGCTCGTGTCAGATGGCAGGGGTGGCGAGGTGGGCGGGCAGATTGTCGAGCAGGTGATACGACCGACTGGCTTGCTCGATCCGGAGGTCGAAGTGCGGCCGATTGTCGAAAAGAAGGGTTCTGGTGCCAATGCGTACGCGGGTCAGATTTTCGACTTCATTGCCGAAACACAGAAGGAGGTGAAAAAGGGCGGGCGGGTGATTGCTACGACGCTCACGAAAAAGATGGCGGAGGATTTGTCGGAATATTTAAAGGAGAAGGGGATTCGCGCCGAGTATTTACATAGTGAAATCAAGACCATCGACCGTATTCAGATCCTCACGGAGTTTCGTCGGGGAAAGTTTGACTGTCTCGTCGGTGTGAACCTTTTGCGTGAAGGGCTCGATCTGCCCGAAGTGACGTTTATTGGTATCCTCGATGCGGACAAGGAGGGCTTTTTGCGCTCGGAGATGGCGCTCATTCAGACGATCGGTCGTGCAGCACGCAACACTGCTGGCCGCGTGATTCTCTATGCCGATGAGATAACCGGCTCGATGGAGCGGGCGATCAAGGAGACGGCACGTCGTCGGGCTTTGCAGATGGAATACAACACGAAGCATGGCATCACACCGCAGACGATTATCAAGGCGATCAAAGACATCACTGACCAGATCCAGACCGACCATGCCAAGGCGGTGAAGGGGTTGCTCGCGGTGGATGAGGCGGAGTTTGCTGGTATTGCGGACGCGGAGGAGGCCGAAAAACGGATTCGCAAAGTGATCAAGCGCAAGGAGGCTGAAATGGAGGGTGCCGTGAAGGTGCTGGATTTTGAGACCGCTGCTATCCTGCGCGATGAAATCAAGGCCTTGGAGGAGCGAATCGTGGGTTTGGTGCGCGGCGAAAAGCGTGGGCGTGCCGCTGTGGCGAAGAAGGTGACGGAGGTGAGGAGGAAGAAGAGGGGGTAATTATTCATGATCGTATGAAAAACTCTAAAGAATCTTACATTTCAACTCTTGTGATGGTGATTTCGGTACTAGTTACGTTCTCCTCAGTTTTTTATTATGAAGGGTTGTTATTCTTTTTTAATTACGCTCGTTTTTTAGGGATTCCATCGTCTTCTTTTGAATACTCCTACAACCATATATTTTTAACAGGGTTAATGGAATATTTTCCGGTAATCTTAATACTCCCTTTCTTTGTCGATAGATTTAATCGGTTGTGGCAGGTAAGGAAATCCAAAAAAGAAATCGAATTTCACCTAACCCCTCTTTCAAAGATAAGAGAAGAAATCGGTGAAAAGAAAATTCAAACAAACAGCAGTGAAGAACAAGAGCGTCTCAAGTTAATTATTGCAGAAGCGGAAAAAACGGATGTTCGAGGTCGTGATCTCATTTCCAAAATAGAAGAGATCGAGCAACGTGTTTTGAGGGACTGGGATTCTTGGCCAGTAAGATGGTCTTTCCTCGCCATTTTCTTTAGTTTTTTTGTCGGATCTCTTCTTAGTCCTGATTTTTTTTAATAATTTATCGATTGAAAAGTTCTTGGTAGCATCAATCCCCGGTTTAGAAGTAGTTCTTTGTTATTTTATTTATAAATCTTTTGGTTCTGTGATCAAGAATGTTTATTTTGCACACTTACGAATCGTCTACTCACTCTCATTCATAGTTCTTATTTTTCTATTAATCCCCCCAGTTGATGGTCTTCTTCAAGCCAGGATTGATTCTCAGACAAATAATTTTAAAAAAATCCGTGTCTACGAAGAGGGTGGGCATTTTAATGCCCTTTATCTATACTCAGATCCTAATCGCTATATCCTAAAGATTGATGGTAGGGTAACTTTTATACCAACATCACGTATATCCAAAGTCATTTTCTCTGAATAAAAATTCTTGAATAATTATCCTAAAGTGCTAATCTTAGATCTATGGTCAAAGACATTAAAACCCTCACCGATCAGGTGGTCGCCTTCCGCGATGCTCGTGATTGGAAGCAATTCCACAATCCAAAAGACCTCGCGATTTCACTTGTCCTAGAGGCAACTGAGGTTATTGAGCACTTTCAATGGAAGAACTCAGATAAAGTTTTGAAATTAGTGGTTGATAAGAAAGTCGAAATATCAGAAGAATTAGCTGATGTACTGTACTGTGTTTTGCTTCTAAGTTATGATTGTGGAATTGATATTGTAAAAGCATTCGATGAGAAGATGAAGAAGAATAATATTAAGTACCCTGTTGGAAAAGCCAGAGGAAGAAGTGAAAAGTATAATGAACTATAATTTTTTAAAATGAACTACGTTATTAATCCTTTATCGCGGAAAGAGTTGGAAAGTTTTTTGGACGATAGATCCAAAAAAATAATAAAGTATTTTATCCTCAAATCACTTTTTTCTCAGCCAGAATTAAAGATTGGTCAAAAAATCTTACCAATCCAAATACCAAAAGAGCACATTGAGCAGTGGTTTACTCAAGCCTTTAATGTTAAGCCCGTTGGCGCTGGCTCTTATCCAATTGATATATATAATGAACGGGAATACTGGGGCGCTGATATTAAGATGCTGAATGTGAAGGTTCGAAGGGATGGTTCGCTCACAAAAGCTGATAGTGGTGAGGCTTCGTTGGGACAAAACTTTTCTGATGCTGGGGTCGATCTCGATAATCTATTTAAAGATAAAAAATATGATCAAATAAAGGCCGCGTGGCGAAAACTTCTTAAGGAAAAATATGAGAGGTTAAAAAATGACTACCCGTCTATAAGAAAAATATATTACTTCTTTATCTTGAGACCTGGGGTTCAGGTTGGTGGAACTAATTTTTATTTTGTTGGTGGAGTTTTGGATATAGATAAGTTAGACAAAGTTTCAGTTGATTTTGAGAGATCTACAAATAATTCGGTCTTTCTAAAGGATTTTCTTGATCCAGAATACGGTAATATTAAGATATACAAAGCAAAAAAGCGCTTAGAACTAAGAATTCGTCCAAAAGTGTGGGTGGATGCCGGTGTTGCTATTAAAATCAGCACCTCCTTTGAGCCTTTTCAGGCAGATCTCCGCGATGAAAAGATCGACCTTGACTATCTTAATGCACAAATAGAGAAGTTGCGAAATATTGAAGTCAAATTTCAGGGTGACTGATTCTGAGTTTATTAGCTTTGTTGTATTGCCTGCATCATCTTTTTTGCTACTGCTTCTATAACGGGCACACTTACTGAATTTCCGAATTGTTTATATAATGCCGAATCAGCAATCGCGGGTAGTTTGAACGAAATCGGAAAACCTTGGATTCTTGCGCACTCAAGGGGTGTGAGCTTACGTATACCTTTTTTATCTTTGATAATCGGTACATTATGACCACCCATTCCCATGTTTGCTGTTAATGTCGGACAGACATTTTTTTTGTTTTCCCTTACGTATTGTCTACGCCACTGATAAACTCCGCCATCTTTGACAAAATCTTTTAGTTTGGAGAATAGTGGTTTTCCGTTGTAGTAGTATTTTTCCGGCACATCTTTTTCCAAGAGATCCGATACTTTGACTGTTAGTTTGACTGGTTCCGGGAAACTAAAATTATCGTGGTAGATTTTATTTTTAAAACCGACTATGTAGATACGTTCACGGTTTTGGGGAATATTGCCGTATTCCATACTGTTTAATACTTTTGTCTTTATGTGATATCCAAGCTTCTGTAGAGTCTCTTCAATTATTTTGAAAGTCTTGCCCCCGTCATGGCTTTTCAAATTCTTCACATTTTCAAGAAGAAAACCCTCTGGTCTTCGTACATCAATTATGCGAGCAACATCGAAAAAGAGGTTGCCACGACCCTTTTCATCACTAAATCCTTGCCTGTAGCCAGCAATAGAGAACGCTTGACATGGGAATCCGCCGAGTAAAAAATCGAAAGGGGGTAGGTCATCAATACCAATTTTTCTAATATCCTCAACAGTTAACTTCGATTCTTTAAAATTTAGGTCGTATGTGTCTTTACATTTTTCTTCAAAATCATTTGCGAATACCGTTTTAAAACCAGCTCTTTCGAAACCAAGTCTAATTCCACCCACTCCTGCAAAGAGATCAATTGTTCTGAATCCATGCTTAGCTTTTTGAATTGAAGCTTCGATTTTCTCTGTATGAATGTTCCGAATGACTTGAATTACAACCCCTCTAATCTCAAGTTCTTTTCTGAAAAAAGGAAGCATTTTTTGATTCCGAGGCTCTAAACGAAATCTAGATTTTTCTTTATAAATTTTTTTTAGAGTAGCCTGATTATCATCGATGATTGCAACCACAGTTTGGCCGTTTTCTGCGACAGATTGCTTTTTAATTACAACCACATCGCCATCGAAAATTCCTTCTTCGACCATGCTGTTTCCGACAACACGGAGAGCATAATATCCTTTTGAGGTTTTTATGTTGTGGTCGCTGATTGATATTGTCTCCGGTTCCTCCTCTATTGCCTCTATTGGTTGACCCGCAGCGATTCTCCCGATTATGGGAATTTGCACAACTGGTGAAATATCTTTTGTTGGAGAAATATTTCTCGGGGAATTATCAGGCTTTGATAAGAATCCTTTCTTTTTAAGAGTATTTATGTGTTCGTGTACGGTAGAAACTGCTTTGAGTCTAAGTTTCTTACGAATCTCTTCAATAGTGGGGGATATTCCATTTTCAGAAATATACTCACTTATGAAATCGAACACCTGCTTTTGTTTTTTTGTCAGATTCATCTTTTGTGTTTGAGATTACATTTTGCTGCAATGTAATTATAACCGAATAAAAACCGAATACTAAAGCAAAGTTATCCACAGCTACCCAGAAACTAATAAAAACACACGCCTCGCAAGTGCAATTTTTTGTGACGTTTTTCTCCTCTTCTGTCGCTTAGTGTAAGGTCCGTTTGAAAACCGATAAAATAATTATGAAGATTTTGCTTGCGATTCGTTTGCACACTTTCGTATAATTATCGATACATGATGCCTCGTGGTACATCATGGAGAGATCGTTCCCTGTGTGCCGCAGTGGCTGAACAAAGGCCTTTGTTGAGGACCTTAAGGCGTGGGTGAAAGCTCGGAGGAGTAAGTAGTCCGGCAAGCGAGTACAATTGATTAACATATTGCTCAACACTCGCATGGAAAGATTTATCCTAGGTAACAATGTATCTTTCCCTGTGGCACCCAGGGGATGGTCGGAAATCACTATTGAACATGGAATCAGCACCAAAGAAACAAAACGAAAAAAAGAAAGGGGTGGTTATCTACCAAGCAAAGAACGGTGCAATTGAGCTTCGTGGCGATTTTACTCATGAGACCATTTGGGCTACTCAGGCGCAGATTGCCGAAGTGTTTGCTGTGCAGAGGCCGGCCATAACAAAACATCTTTCAAATATTTTTGCCACAAAAGAACTCGACGAAAAGTCAGTATGTTCCATTTTGGAACATACTGCCAGGGATGGTAAAAAGTACAAAACAGCTTTCTATAATCTCGACGCTATTATTTCCGTTGGTTATAGAATTAACTCACAAAAAGCGACTGATTTTCGTATTTGGGCCACCAAAACCCTCCGCGGCTACATTGTCGACGGCTTCGCGATAAATAAAAGCCGAATCGCAAAAAACTATCGCCAGTTTCTCGAAGTGGTGGACGATCTCAAGAAGCTGTTGCCTCCGGAGGTCTCGATTGTTCCAAAAGATACTATCGAGCTCGTGTCACTTTTTGCTGACACTTGGCTTTCTCTCGATGCGTATGACAAGGATACGCTCTCGAGGGGCACTCTCACCAAGAAGCGGGTTGAAATCGACCCAAGTAAGGTCGTGCATGGTCTGGCTGAGCTCAAAACTGAGCTGCTTCGCAAGTCTGAGGCGACCGATGTCTTCGGTGTTGAAAGGGTTCCGGGTGCTGTCGAGTCCATTATTGGCAATGTGAAGCAGTCTTTCGGCGGAAAGGAGCTGTATGCGAGCGTCGAGGAAAAGGCAGCACATCTTTTCTATTTTATGGTAAAAAATCATCCATTTACCGATGGGAATAAACGCTCAGGAGCTTTTGCTTTCGTGTGGCTTTTGAAACAGGGAGGTATTTTGAACACTTCCAAACTTACACCTTCAGCGCTCACGGCACTCACAATCCTCGTCGCGGGAAGTGATCCAAGCGAAAAAGAAAAAGTGATCTCCCTGATTTTGAATCTCATTTCCAAGTGAAACATTCTTTGCCAGCTACATTTGTCATTCGGTGGGTGCGACGTCGTGTTCGTTCTCGTCGTCGCGCTTCTCCTGCTGGCCGCCGCGCCTTCGCTCTGCACAAAGAATCCGCTCGCGCCATCGCACATGCGCGGCTCGAGCATTTTGTGCGTTTCTATGCGGCACTCACGCCGCCACATACCTTCACCTACCATCGCGTGAGTATCCGCAACCAACGTACTCGCTGGGGGAGTTGCTCGCGGAAGGGGAATCTCAACTTTAGCTACAAAATCGCTCTCCTGCCACTGCATCTGGTCGACTATCTGATCGTCCACGAGCTTTGTCACCTCGAGCAATTCAACCATTCGCCCGCATTTTGGTCGCTCGTTGAGCTAGCGATTCCGGATTACCGTACTTGTCGAAAAGAGCTTGCAGATTTTCGGTGAATTGGCTTCCGTAAGGGGGTTGGTGCTAATTATCTCTTGAGCACCTTTTATTTATCTTTTGTTTCCATTGAAAAACGCGCTAGGATATGGATATGAAAGGGGGTATAAAGCGGAATATAAAACAGATGAATTTTACACAAAAAGTTTTGAAAATCGTCGCGACCATCCCGAGGGGCAAGGTGATGTCGTATCAGATGGTGGCGCGCGAGGCGGGCAGCCCAAACGCCTCGCGCGCCGTCGGTAGTATTATGAAGCGCAATTATGATCCTGCGATACCGTGTCATCGCGTGGTGCCAAGTGCGGCGTTTATTTTGGGTACCAACAAGCTCATCTCCACCGATCCAGACACCATCGCCCGCAAGCTCGGCCACTACAATCGCGGTCATGAGAAGAAAGTTGCACTACTGATTACAGAAGGTGCCTTGCGAGGCTAATGTTGTTGGCGGTAGGATAGGTTTGCTCGCGGGCGGCCTGTAGGTGTCTGTCTTTCGACGTGTCTCTGTGTGTTTCATCGACAATTCGACGTACCCTCGGATTTTGCATCCAAAAGGATGCAAAAAGGATGCAAAATCCGAGGGTGCTCAGAAACACTCGCGGATACCCCGTAGGTACTTGGTGGAGTATCTGGCAGACTAAAATTCTCTGTGATTTATTGCCAACATATCACCCAGCGTGATATAGTGTGGCGGTCGGTGCAGTCAGCAAATCACCATATTCAACCCCTATGGCCAAGCCAGGGGGCAATTGACGCATCTATTTATATGAAAAAAGACGAAAAAAACGAGAAAGCGGAGCGCGGTGTGGTGACTTCGGGCCCAGCTGCATCACCTACCACCTCACGAGGCGACCTCGCCATCGTGGTGAAGGGTGCGCGTACCCATAACCTGAAAAATATCACCGTAGAAATGCCGCGCAACAAAATGGTGGTGTTCACGGGTCTCTCTGGCTCGGGTAAGTCCTCGCTCGCGTTCGACACTATTTTTGCTGAAGGCCAGCGCCGCTATGTCGAGTCGCTTTCTGCCTATGCCCGACAATTCCTCCACACGATGCAGAAGCCCGATGTCGATGAGATTGTCGGTCTCTCACCGGCCATCTCGATTGATCAAAAGTCTCGGTCAAACAACCCACGCTCGACCGTGGCGACCATCACAGAAATTTATGACTATTTGCGTATTTTGTATGCGCGCATTGGCAAGCCGCATTGTCCAGAATGTGGCCGCGAGATCAAAAAGCTGTCGCATGAAGAAATCGTGAAGACGTTCGTCGAACACGTCGAAACTGTTGATCTGTCTAAGGCGACCAAAAAAGTGATGGGTGTTGCGGTGAATAATCTGAAAGTGAAAATCTATGCGCCCGTCGTCGTCGGGCGCAAGGGTGAGTATTACCAAATGCTCTACGACCTCCTCGGCAAGGGCTACAGCGAGGTGAAAATCGATGGTGTCGCGAAAAAACTCCGCGAGCAGATCGTCCTCGATAAAAACAAGAAACACGACATCGATGTGCTCGTCGATGAATTTTTCGTGAGTGAATTCGGCAAGGTGGCCGAGCCTGCCGCGAAGGTTGGCAAAAAAGGCGATGCACACAAATCGGCGGCACATGAAAATGGCGCGGAAGTAAAAGAAACCTGGCACGAGCGCCTTTCGGAGTCGGTGGAGCGAGCGCTGGCGGAGGCGAATGGCCTGCTCAAAATCGAACTGCCGAATCCAGACGCCAAGGCGGGCGAGCGTGGCCCGTCAGGTACGATCATTCTTCAGGACGGCATTGAAGAGCGCTTGATCTCGGCAAAATTCCTCTGTCCATACGACGGCTTTTCATATCCAGAAATCGAGCCGCGTATGTTTTCGTTCAACTCGCCATACGGTGCGTGTCCAGAGTGTAATGGTCTCGGTACCAAAAATATTTTCGGCGAGGAAGTCTGTGAAAAATGTAACGGCGCCCGACTTCGCGAGGAAGCGCTCCATGTTTTGCTCGGTGGAGAAGTCGACAAAAATGGTGTGCGACAGGGCGGCAAAAACATCGTCGATATCGTGGGGATGTCTATCACCGACTGCGATATATTTTTTCGACAATTCACTAAATCGCTTACACCGAATGAGAAAAGTATCTGTAAGGTAATTGTGAAAGAGATCGACGCACGCTTGCAATTTATGATCAATGTGGGGATTGAATATCTCTCGCTTGATCGTCGTGCTCATACGCTGTCTGGTGGTGAGGCACAGCGTATTCGTCTCGCATCGCAGCTGGGTAGTGGCCTGGTCGGCGCTATGTACGTGCTCGACGAGCCTACTATCGGCCTCCACTCACGCGACAATGATCGCCTCATCAAAACGCTGCTCCACCTTCGCGATATTGGTAACACCATCATCGTCGTCGAACATGATGAGGATACCATTTACTCATCCGACTACATCGTAGACATCGGGCCAAAGGCCGGTGTGCATGGTGGCGAGGTTGTAGTGTCGGGCTATCTCGATGAGCTTCTCACGGCCAAGAAAAATACGAGTGGTTCAGTAACCCTCGACTACCTCCGTGGTGATGCTGAGATTGAGGTGCCTGAAGAGCGACGTACCCAGGATAAGGGTGTTCTGAAGATTCGCAATGCGAATGTGTTCAATATTAAAAATATGGATGTTGACGTGCCACTCGGCCGACTGATCGCAGTGACTGGTGTGTCTGGCTCGGGAAAGTCGTCACTCATGTATGAAGTCATCCACAAAAATCTTCAGGCACGTTTTGAGCGAAAGCATCGCTCAAATGAAACATATAACTGTTCGTCTTTCACCGGTACTGAGTATATTGGGCGTACAATTCTCATTGACCAGTCGCCGATTGGTCGTACACCACGCTCAAACCCTGCTACGTACACCGGTGCCTTTACCTTCATTCGTGACTTGTTCGCCGCGAGCACGGAAGCCCGTGCTCGCGGCTGGAAGGCCAACCGCTTTTCTTTCAATGTAAAAGGTGGTCGCTGCGAAGTGTGCCAGGGCAACGGCGAAATCGCTGTCGAAATGCATTTCCTCCCGACCGTTTACGTCCCTTGCGATGTCTGCAACGGCAAGCGCTTCATGAAAGAAACGCTTGAAGTGAAATACAAGAAGAAGTCGATTTACGACGTGTTGAAAATGACCATAGATGAATCGCTCGAATTCTTCCATGATATTCCGTCTATCGCTGACCGCCTTGAAACTTTGCAAGAAGTCGGGCTCGGCTATCTCGAGCTTGGCCAGTCCGCCACTACGCTTTCTGGTGGTGAGGCACAGCGTGTGAAGATTTCTTCCGAGCTGTATCGTCCGCAGATGCAAAAGACTTTTTACCTACTCGACGAGCCGTCGATCGGTCTCCACTACGAGGACGTGAAAAAGCTCATCGAGATTCTCCAAAAGCTCGTGCAGAAGGGCAACACCGTGATGGTGATCGAACACAACCTCGACATTGTGAAATCTGCCGACTACGTCATTGATATTGGTCCCGAAGGCGGCTCTGGTGGTGGCAAGCTCGTGGCAAAAGGTACTCCAGAAGAGGTGGCGAACAATGCAAAGTCGCACACCGGTGTCTATCTGAAAAAGGCTCTAAAGGGAGCGCGTAGCGGAGTGAAAAAATAAACCCCGACAAAGTCGGGGTTGGTGGCACAGAATCGAATCGGGCTTGAGAAGGCCAGAGAAGCTCACTGTTGAGACTGAACTTCATCTTCTTCTCGATTATCAAACTGCCACTCGAGGTAACAGGTGACGATGAAGCAGAGGACGAAACCGGCCAAGAAGCCGATACCGAACCATGCCACCAAGAGCTTGCCGTTGATCTCCTGATCAAACAGTTTTTGGATGCCAACGACGATCATGGCAGTAAAACTGCCAAACAACAGGCTGGAGCAGGATGCCAGGATGGCCCATGCCGCGGCACTGCCGAAATCGTCAACGCCTTGGCGAAAGAGGTGGAAGATGCTAGCAATCCGAGACTGTTTCTGAGGATGAAATGATTCTTTCAAGGGTCCCTCCTTTGGTAGTGGTTTTCTGCGAAAACGCAGGCTAGAGTAAATGGTACAACTTTTATTTCTGCCGTCAATAGTACCCTGTTGTGCTATACTGACTGGCAGATTTAGCTCTCCATTCTATGAACACTGACACGCTCCAAGCGCCGCCGGTGCACACCACCGCGGACAAGGCTACGATCATCACGTTTTGGCTCCTGCCATTTCTCGGCCTCATTGGCACGATCATCCTTCAAGTCCACGAGGGCACAATAGACTGGTTCTATCCAGGGCTGTTCCTCGGCTGCTACTTGGTAGCAGGATTCGGCACGACGGTTTTCTACCATCGCTTCTTCACCCACGAGTCTTTCAAGGCTCAACTCATAGTGGAGCTTCTCGGTGGCATCGCTGGCTCGATGGCTGGGCAGGGGAAGATTGTGGTTTGGTGTTCGACTCACGGCCACCATCACCAACATAGCGATACGCACGATGATCCGCACTCACCGTGGAAGTATTGCATCGATCGGCGCAAGATCTCCTTTGTCAATCTGTGGCTCGGCTTCTGGCATGCACAGTTTGGCTGGATGCTCAAAGGTTTGCCGTTGCGCAACAACGTCTTTTATCGGCGATTGAGCAGCAATCCAACAGTGCAATTTGTCGATCGGCATGTGGCGTTATGGATTGCGCTGGGCTTCGTGATTCCCACTGTCCTTGGATTCCTTCATGATCAATCGTGGAAGGGTGCCTTACTCGGTTTTTTGTGGGGTGGGGCAGTGCGGATGTTTATCCATCAGCACGTCACCTCTCTGGTGAATAGCTACTGCCATCTCTGGGGCACACGGCCGTTCAAGAGCAAGGATTATTCCACAGACAGTTGGCTCATTGCGCTGCTGGCACTTGGCGAGGGCTTCCACAATGGCCACCACGTGTTTCCCAATTCACCGTTGCACGGTATCTACTATCGATACCTCGACCTCAGCTACTTGTTCATAAGGCTGCTGGAGCTTGTGGGTCTTGCTTGGGATGTGAAAGAGAAGATTCCGAGTCCTCAAAGCGTGTTTCGTCGTCAAAGTGAGGCGGAGTAACTCCGCCGTCTTGCACACACGTCGCCGGTTTCGACCAGCGGCGTTTTCTTTTTGTAAAAATGTAGTACTATGCAAAACATGACGAGTCAAGGAGAGCCATGGAAAGCTTTGCCCGATGCCCCCGGCGTCTATTTTTTCGTGGGTCCAGCAGACGAGATTTTGTATATTGGCCGTGCCACTTCTCTGCGAGATCGTGTTCGTAGCTACTTCAATGATGACGTGATTCAGACCCGTGGCCCGCTCATTGTTGACATGGTATTTCATGCTGAAAAAATTGATTTTGTACAGACAGACTCAGTGCTTGAAGCGATTCTGCTCGAGGCTAATCTTATCAAGCAATATCAACCTCGGTACAACACAAAAGAGAAGTCGGACAAGAGTTTCAACTGTATCGTGATCACGCGCGAGGTGTATCCGCGCGTGCTGATCATGCGTGCCAAAGATGTTGAAAAACAGAATGTCGGTGCAAAAGGGAGCATAAAAAATACTGAGTTCGACGCTATTTTTGGTCCATACGCAAACGGCACCGCTCTGCGCGAAGGTTTGAAAATTATCCGAAAAATCTTTCCATTTCGTGACCGTTGTGTGCCGTGCGAGGTTGGGGCAGTTTGCCGACCATGTTTCAATCGGCAGATCGGTCTCTGTCCAGGTGTGTGTACCGGCGAGATTTCACCTGCGGAATACAAAAAGACCATCGATCGACTCAAGCTCTTTTTGGAGGGTAAAAAGGGCATGCTGCTGGCGCGGCTTGAAAAAGAGATGCTCACACTCGCTCAGGAGCAGCGTTTCGAAGAGGCCAATGAAGTGAAGCGAATGATGTTTGCACTGAATCATATACAGGATGTGGCGCTAGTGAAGGAGCAAGACGTGCTACCGGACGACTTGGCTAATAAGACCGTTTTTGGTGGCCCAAAAGCACCCGAGGCACTGTTTCGTATCGAGGCCTACGATGTGGCGCATTTGTCTGGAAAGCACACCGTTGGGGTGATGACGGTATTGGAAGATCGTGAATTAAAACGGGGCGACTATCGAATGTTCAAAGTGAAGCGTGCTGAGGCGGGGCGATCGGCTGATGTAAATGATATTGCCTCGCTGCGCGAGATCTTGTCGCGCCGTCTCGCCCATAGCGAATGGACTTTCCCCAATCTCATTGTCGTAGACGGCTCGACGGCACAAAAACGTGCCGCGGAGAAAGTGTTGCGCGAGGGTGGTTTTGATATCGCCGTAGTCGCCGTGGTGAAAAATGATGCTCATAAGCCGGAGCGTATTTTGGCGGCGCCGCGACATCAATTTTTGATCAAGAAGTTCTCAAAAGAAATTTTGCTCCTAAACAGTGAGGCGCACCGTTTTGCGATCAAATATCACCGAAAGGTGCGCGGGCGATTGCAATAGGTGCACATACGCTGTCGATATTGGATATATTGCCGTGATATACTATGTGCATGGCAGGGAGTTCGCATACTCAGGCATCAAAAATCCGCGTAGGCGTGGTGCGTGGTGGCGTGTCTTCGGAGTATCCTGTATCGCTCAAGACGGGTGGTGCGGTGATAAAACATTTGCCGGCTGCAAAATATCGCGTACACGACGTGCTCATCACTCGTGATGGCAAGTGGCATTTTGATGGTGTGGAAAAGAAGCCGGAGCAGATTTTGAAACATGTGGATGTGCTGTTTAATGCGTTGCACGGAGAATTTGGCGAAGATGGGAAAATCCAGGCGTTTTTGGATACATACAAAGCGGCATACACCGGCTCAGGAGCTTTGCCGTCGGCTATTGCGATGAACAAAGTACTTACCAAGGAGCATATCGCGAAGCATTTGGCGAAAGACAAAAAAGTGAAGACGGCCGTACATGCCGTGATTCGCAAGGCTGATATCGACAAGATTGCTGAGACCGCGGGATCTTTTGCCGCAGCGGTGGGGCAGAAGGCGCTGCATCTTTTTAAGACATTTCCGCATCCAGCGGTGGTGAAGCCGGCTACTGCCGGGTCGTCTATTGGTGTGTCTGTGGCAGGCACTTTGAAACAACTTGAAAAAGCCTTACACGATGCTTTTGTCCATTCGGAGACGGTGTTGGTGGAAGAGCATATTGCCGGCAAGGAGGCGACGTGTGGCGTGATCGACGGTTTTCGTGGCGAGAAGCACTATGTGTTGCCGCCGGTGGAGATTCGGAAGGGGGCAGCGCAGGGAGAGAGAGGTGTAAATCCTCATGCCTTTTTTGACTATGAAGCAAAATATGGTGGTGGCACCGAAGAGGTCTGTCCGGGGAATTTTACTGCGGCTGAAAGCGCCGAGATCCAACGCGTGGCACGAGAGGTGCATCACTCGCTTGGTTTGAAACATTATTCCCGATCGGACTTTATCGTACATCCGCGACGTGGGGTGTATTTTTTGGAGGTGAATACGTTGCCGGGGCTTACTGAGCAATCATTGTTTCCAAAAGCGCTTCATGCGGTAGGTTCGGCGTTGCCGGAATTTTTGGAACATTTGGTGGCGTTGGCGAGGGGGAGGAGGTAGGGGATTTATTGTGGCCAGGGATAATTTCCTCGCCGTCGCTCGGAAATTTCCACGGCCCTGGCTCGGTATCGTTCGCTACTGCTCACGATATACCTCCGCCTTCCACCCAAAGAAAAAACCTCCAGCAGTGGAGGTTTTTTCTTTGGGTGGTGTTATTCTAGCATTCGCACGAACTTTCTTTGAACAAAACTCCTGATACGCCCCGCCACTATTTTTCTGGGGATATGGAGGCGGGGCGATGGACTCGCCCGCGCGGAGGAGGGGTCTGGGGAGGAATCCGCGCAGGCTTCGGCTTTCTTTTTTCAAAAAATCGGCGGCTATTTCAAATCGGAAACATCCAAATAATTCTTTCTGGTCTTGTGGCACTCAACAGCCAATTTGCACATTTCAAAAATCGGTTGAGGCAAATTGTCCATATCGTACCAACCCCACAATTCCGATTTTTCCGGTTCTAAAACTTTCGGCTCGCCACTTTTCCAATCTGCCACAAGACCGATATGCGCATAGTGCTTCGGCGCGTACTTGGTGATATTCGCCAAATACTGAAAACGGATATTATCAATTTCAATTCCGCACTCCTCATTTACTTCGCGCCGAGCACAATCCGCAAAAGACTCCATGTATTCCAAATGGCCGCCGGGGAAGGCGTATTCGCCTTCGCCATGCGAACCTTTGCGTTTTCCCAACAAAACTTTATTATCTTTCAAAATCATTACACCAACGCCAACTTTTGGGCGTTGAGCAGGGCTATCTTTGGGCTCAAATTGAATAATCTGGAAGCCATATTTCTCAACTTCATCTGGCGACCAAAAAGTTTGGCCTTTGGTTTTGAGAATGTAAGTAGCGACAACCTCAACTTTTCGTCCAGTGTATTCTTTCTTGTCCTTGTCCCACTCCTCCAAAACCAAAGTGTCGCCTTCATTCACCTCAAAATCAGCAAGGCGTAACTCAAGTTTTTTCTTGCCTGAAATTATTTTCTCAAAGTATTCTCGCCAAACTTTTTTGTGAATTGTTGCCATAATTATTTTTCTTTATTTGGTCTATATCTAAAAGCTCGACGAAAACCAGCGTTTTCCGCTTCTTTTACACTAGCACAATAAAATTCTCCTCGCAATTTTTCGATTTTGGTCTTGTCGTATTGTTGGTCAAACGGCAGGTGGTAAATTTTTGTACCATCAACCATTGATATATTACACTTGATTGCTGGATATTCTTTATCCATTGTGAAATTTTCTTTCAGATCGATTTTTAACTCTGTGGCAAATCTTCGCGCTAGATCAGATAATTGGGTTGAGGTATAGAAAATTGCCTGAACTTTTTTGTCGGGATTTTCATCTTTATATTGGAAAACTGTGCCAAAAAACTGAAAGATATGTTTTTCGTAAATCGTCCTAAATTGCGACCAATTTTTACACTGAATGACAACAAAATCTTTTCCTTTTTGACATATTAAATCTCGCCCTAAATCTTCAAACCCTTTGAAAATCCCGACATAATCAACATCATAACCCTCTTGCTCATAGAGGTAGCCAACATATCTTTCATAAAGACGACCAATAAGCCATTTAGATTTTGGGCGTTTCCAAAACCTATCAAGAGCCATTTGGTTTCTTTGAACGCTAGGCAATTTTCTATACTCCTCTTTTGAAAGAAATTGCGTTGTCGCGTCCTCTAGCTCCTCTTCCGAATATTCTTTAAGCAATTCTCGTTCTTGCTCTGTCGCAATATCTACTTCTTCTTTCAAATCAAGGAGAAAGGGCGCGACATTTTCATAATATTCAACGAGATACTGTGCGACTTTCTTTTCCTTTTGTGCTTCTCGTCTCAATCTGGATTGTTCTTTCACAATCGCAGAAGCCGAAACAGCAGAGTGCTTTTTGTATTGTAAAAAATCAACAATACTTCTGTCTTGGAGTTTAAAGAATTCTTCGTATGCCTTTGCAAGCCATGGAAAACCAATTTGCCTCTCTTTTGCTAATTGATTTACAGATTTTTCTTGTTCTTCTAATCGCTTAAAAGATTCGTCAAAGGTTTTTGACGCTCCCTTAAAATCAGAGAGTAAATTTATCAGTTCTTGTTTTGTTTTATCGTAGTAGCTCATATTTATGAATACGCTTGTCGCATATCATCAATGACTTGTTCATTGATTGATTTTTTATATTCGGCTCTTGCTGTTTCAAGTTTGCTTGTATAATCGCATTTCGGATATTTTGTACAGCCCATAAATTTACCGAATTTACCTTTTCGGAGAATAAGATGTCCTTCCTTACATTTTGGACATTCATTCATCAAAACAGCCGTGCTTCCATAGATTTGTTCTTTCATTCTCTCAATCTGTCCATGTATCGGGTCAGTTTTGGAATACTTTATGTACGCCAACTTTTGCTTGTAACTTGCAATAACATTATCAATATCTAAACCACTCAAAACTTCTGTGGCAACCTGATCTCTAATTTTCTCTCTATGTTTTTTGAAGGCGTTTGAGATTGTGGAAAATATCCACCCGATTAGGGCGATTCCTCCGTAAATACCGATTATGTAAAGTATTGCTTCCATATTTATTTCAAAAGCTCGTCGGGAGAAACCCCAAGCGCATTAGCTATTTTAGCAACTGTCGCAAGGGTGGGATTTTTCTTCCCATTTTCAATATTGCTGATATAACCCCTATCAACCTCTAAAGCTCGCGCAATATCGCCTTGCGACATTTTCTTTTTAGTTCTAATGCGCTTCATATTATTTCCGAATTGTGCAGAGATTTTATCCATATTTGAGATATTCACATTTTAGCACTTTGTTATATTGTCGGACAATGTTATACTAAAATACACTATGGTATTTTCTTATTTTGTAGCCGCCGAATTTCCGAAAACCCCCAGTCCGAAGCCCGCCCGCATTCATTCCCCAGACCCCTTTCTGCGGGCGGGAAAATTCAGCCGAGGTTTTGCCAAATCCTTTCCCCCAGAAAATAGTTTTGGCAAAACCGAGTCCGCATTTCGTCCCGCCACACTGCCCGAATACTTGGAGGGCAGAACCCCGAAAGAAAAACACCCTTTCCTTTTTCAAAAGAAATTTCACCCCCGCCAAATCAGAAATGCAAGGAGTGTTTTTTCTTTCGGGGTTGCCGAGGCTCTGCGAGGCGGAGGCGGGGCGATTCATTCTTGGTCGAAAAAAGTTCGAGCAAATGCTAAAATAACACCACCATACGAAACTTGTTCGGAATTAAAAAAGCGGAGCGATTTTGCGGAAGCCAAAATCGCGCTATCAGTTTTTTCAAAACTCTTTCCGCCTACGGCGGAAGCGGTGAAATCCCAAAGTTCC
>Ga0172367_10000520_pt1 | contig 59399 bp, 58 predicted proteins | sample Lak10m_FD_114542 | JGI IMG/M metagenome (GOLD analysis project Ga0172367, IMG submission 114542) | Freshwater microbial communities from Kabuno Bay, South-Kivu, Congo - kab_022012_10m | ecosystem: Environmental > Aquatic > Freshwater > Lake | place: Democratic Republic of the Congo: South-Kivu... | reverse complement strand
TGACGAAGAAAAAATTCGTCAACAAGTAACTGATGCGTTCTTATTATCGCTTTATGATCGTTTCTTTTCTGACGGCTATGTCCAGAATCTTATGGAAGCTAAGCGTTTACGGGAGGGGGATTACCATTTCCAAGAGTGGGAAGTCCCAATGAACAGAGTTGATCTAGATCCTAAAAAAGCTATAGTCAATGGTGTAAGCGTAAGTCTTGGCAATAACCTTGCAAAGCTACAAGTGCAAATGCAAGAGGAGCCAACATATCAATATATAGGTGGAAAAGATTCATATGTTAACATATCAATGACTGTTTTTGGCGAAAGAGAGCTTTATAAGATTAGAGCAATTTTTGATCATATCAATTCACTGGCAAGACTTGAGCATTCTACTGGAGTTATTGGTTTTCTTGGTATTAAAAATATTATTAGCGCATTATGTGGAATCAAATACGTTATCCCATTAAACTTCAAAGTCGATACAATACCAAATTATCCACATGTTTACAATGTTCAATTAAGCTTTGTTGACTTTGACATATTTCAGCAACAAAGAGAAAAGCTCTCATCAAAGCAACAAAAAGATTTCATTGAACACTTTGGATCAAAAAGAAATCCATTTTTAAGAATTAAACAGTTGTGGGGAGCATTTAACGCATACCCCGACATGCCGCTGGAAGTTCGTGATAAAGAAAATGAAGTAGTTGGCAACTTGGATCCAGACTTCTATTTTAGAAGTTTTGAAATGTTTGACAGAGATGTTATTAATAACTTTATTTATCAACCAGATATAACAAAAGATTTTAAATTTGACTACAGTGATGACTGGGCTATGCACGGAGATGCGCGTGGTATAGAAATAAGAAAAAATCAAGTTAAAAATAGAATTACCGATTTCCTTAGAAGATATGCTTATAAAGATGTTGCCAATGAGCCATTTGCCGCAGCACAAAGAGCAACTAATAATAAAACGTTAATTAATGAAATAATAGACTACGTTAATACTAGCGGTATAAGCGTGCATAACTTTATTAGTCTCTTCCAAGAAGTGGTGCAAGCAGAAACTTCTGAGTTTGAAACTTCAGAGAAACAAGCTCTATTAACCGATTATGTATTTTTTGCTGCACAATCAACTGAAGATAATCCAGTATTTGAAGAAATTTCTGGAGCCGGTTATTCTGTCGGTAATGTAAATCATAATAGTGCAGAAACGCTAAATTTAATCAAACAAGTTTTGACAGATTCTCATTTAGCAAGTGAAACAGAGGTCAGTTTTGACCCAGATGAAGTGGACTTCCATAAAGTTATATATATGATTCCAGCAACAAATCCACAAGAAGCTGGATCCGAATCAGACATTCCCGCAATGATGCAATCAGCGCTAGGAACTCATTTTGGTTACGTTAATAAAGATAATGGAAGATTTTACTTAACAGTTGATGGATCTAATGTTCATATAGACGACAATGGAGATAAAAGACTGTTAGAGAATCAGGTTGAGGATACGCAAACGCCAGATAGAGGTTGCACAAATACTCTTACCGGTGTAGAGGGTGTCCAGTCATTGGATAAGTATCAAAAAGCTTATGATGGATCTTTTGGTAGTCACATCCAAAAGATGATGAATGACGTACAGTACAGGGATATATCTGGAAGAATGATTAGAGCATTCCCCACTTACATGCTATGGCTAATTGATGAAGGTGGTTTTTTTGCTGGCGTTAAATTATTCGACAACTTCTATGGATTACAGTCTATAGTAGATTTTTCTGTTGTTTCTTCAGAGGATCTTTTGGGTGACACTTTAATATTTAGAGTATCAAATATGTATTCAAAATTGACCACACGTCCTTCTACTGAAATTTTTAATTCCAGAGACAACCAACCAAATGATGCTCCTATAGACTTTACTCAAGGTATTGAATCTATTTTGGATAGAACTTTGAATATAGCTAAAAATATTGTTTCAGGAATGAGAAATGATTACGTTGTAGATATCAATAATATTAGATTAAAGCCTGGAGTTCGTGTTCATCTTAGAGTTGGATATGGCGCTAATCCAAACTCTTTGCAAACAGTTTTTAATGGTGTCATAACAAATGTGGAACAAGGTGAAATTGTTACAGTAACAGCACAATCTGATGCGATTGAGCTTGGTGCAATAGTTAACTCTACAAACAAAAAAGGTGACACAGGTAAAATAGACGGTGGCGTAGATACTGGCATGTATTTGTCTGAACCTAGAGACCTCATGGTTAGATTGCTTTCAATGGGTGCATCAAGATTTAGGGAAGCTTTTGCTAGAGCTACAAATGGAACAGTTTTTTCTGAAAATAGATTTGGCATTAGACATTTTGGCTCAACACTATACGAACCATTAAGTGAATCAGAGAGGGCAAGAGCCGATGGAATAAGAAATGTTGTAGCAAGCGTTTATTCTAATCTTGGTCAAGGAGATGTTGGTGGGGCTGCTAATGCGGCATCCTTTAAGTTGGCAACTAATGTTTTTACAAGAAACCCTGTTAGTACATTCTTTGGAGATGGAAGAATAATGACTAGCATGGGACAGTTAATGTCTAACTTCTGTGCAGAGGTTGATTTAGAGATCTTTAAAAGAAATATTTATCCAGGAAATGGAACAGGCTTTGCTCAGTTCCTTGGTGGAGACATAGATGATGGATGGTTGACAGCTTCGTCTTTAGTAGAAGAGGATGACAAAAAGCTAAAAGGACAAGCTTATTTAGAAAGGGGCGTAGACAGATCTTGGAATCGACTTATAGTAGAAGCTCAAAACGAGTCTGTCTCATCCAGAACAGCAATTTCAACAATGACCGCCGGAAATCAATTAGTATCTAGTGAGGGTAGAGCAAACGCAACTAAAAATATATTAATGGGAGGATTAGCTGGAGCTGTAGGCTTAATACCCGGAGTAAACTTCGCTGTAGGTTCTGGAATAGCTGGTGGTGGTTTATTTGGAATATTAAGAGGAAGAGGTGGCACTAACCTTTTCCGAACGATGGGTATTCTTGCACCAAACGCTGATGATGACTTACCAGGTTTTGATGAGGTCTCCTTCAGGGCTCAAACGTACATGAGAACTGTATGGGATTTATTCCAGGTTTGCGCTAGATTGCTACCTAATTATATTGTTGCTATCAGACCTTTTGAGGATAGATCTACAATATTTTATGGCAAGCCTCACTGGCTTTACACTTCGGGCGTAGTGCCCGTAACTACTGGCTTTCCTAGTACGGAAAGAGGCTCTGAGCTAGAATTACCTGGCTATCCAAAATATCGTTCGCCAGATGAAGATATTCAAAATATTATGAATAATATAAATAGATCGAGTAACACACTTGCTGATTATGAAGCATTTAAAAGATCTAATGAATTATCAGATACAATGGCAAGCTTAGCTAGCGACCAGGTTAATTCAGAAGGTATTTATAAGCCTACGGCATTTTTGAAAGAAAAATTAATTAACTTTAACTCACCATTGGCTTCAAGTTTTTCTGAAACACAAGACGATGGAACGACAGCAGTAGTGGCAAAACTGCCAACAGTAGTTGGCTTAACAAGAGTTGGTTTCCACCTTCCTGTTGGAGATCCGACTACAACTATTGCTCCAATGACAGAATCTCATGCTCAGTTGGATAATCTTCCGCCAAGATTTAGGTACCCGTTTTACACAATCAATGAAACTGTTATATTAGACTCTACATCTTATAGCGTTAGAGACGGCGGAGTTTTTCAGAACGCAGCCAGTCATTTTAAGGATATTGGCAAATCTGGAAGAAAGTTTCTAGATAATGAAGGCGAAGTTCCAATGGACGCCGAAGAATTTCAAGGGTTTGTCAATGAGGCAATGGCAGAAGATAGAAGATCTTTTGGTGGCGCAACTTTTATGGCCAACATGTTTACCCTGCTTCAGTATGAAAGCAAGTTCATTTTAAATAATGAACTAACCCTAGTGCCATCTTCTGGAATATTAGAGCTAGATCGTCCTTTGGGTTTTTCAACTTTTATTGATAATATAGTTGACGTAGATGGTTTGTCTTTTATTGGTGGAGCAAATACAAAGTATGTAAGAATGCCTCTGCCTTCTGTTTTAGCTAATAGATTAAGTATATCTGTTGACCCAGCTGCAATCACACAATATTCAGTTAATTCTTCTGAAGCAAAGAGAAACGCTGATGATTATTCGTTTGAGTATGAGATAGCAAATCAGATATCTTACGAAGAATGGGGATCCCCTGGCGACCTTCCGGCCTCTCAGCAAACGGCAGCAGAGGCAGAGCAATTCTATATTGCTATGAAATGGCCATATAATCCGGGGTTTTCTTCTACGCAAGCTCCTTCAGATTTTAACGATATAACCGTTTACGATCAAACATTGGAAAAGTTCAAAGAAAAGTATGGATTTACCGATTTATATGGAACAGCAGAAGATTATAAGAAGAGAAAAGTATTAGTTTATAGTCCTAGAACTGACAGGGCTGTCGTTTGTGCTCCAGCATATTTCCTTTGGGGAGAGGATGACGATACAACTGCAGCTGTAGTTTCTCCAGACGCTGCATGGTATTTGGGTAACTTTATATCAAAAGATTTAAGTTTTAAATTAACCGCTAACTCAGAGGAATCCAGTATATTAGACCAATTGCCATCATGGGTCAATACTATGGTGAGCGCAAACAACGCAGTTTATGATTTTGGATTCAAAATAGCTGGTTACGGTTTAAAGGTTTTGCAATTTACTAGCGCTCCTATAAATATAGCAAGTAGAATTAGCGATAGATTAGGTGTATCTATTTTTGGTAATGAAGATGAGTTGAATTATGAAGATGAAAGTGGATTAAGTATAAATCCACAGCCAGTGGAGTGTATGTTTGCTTTTGTGCCAGACGATGTTCCTGTAGGCGTAATATCTTCAGCAGCAGCCCCAGTAAAAAGATTCTATGAAAGAGGAGCCGCAAATCGGGATGCCAACATGATCGTTGGTTTTGGAAATTACACAATGACAGAAGATGGTCAATTGTCGAAACTGACAGCAAGACGCATGACTTCCCGGGATTTAAGAAATGAACTTCAAGGTGGAATTAGCTCTAGATTTAATGTTTACGATGAGGACATGGTAAATCCACAAAATATATTCTCCGAGTGGACTCCCGTAAATGCTGAAATATCTGCTAGTAGATTTGATTTTGGAGGAAATGCTTTAGCGGTTCCAGACGGAAGAGATAAACCATTTATAGGTTACTTTAATGCACTATTGGATGCTACAAACTTTAATAGCACACCAGAAACTAGTAGTCCAATAGGAAATTTATCTTCCGACCTAATAGGAAATGGACAACTCTCTAGAGCTTATTTATACAATGTTTTAGACGAAGAGCTTGCTACAACCGGAGATGTTGATACAGCCAAAGGCAGAGCTGCATTCTTAAGCGTATATGATCCCTTGGATTCTGTTGGGGTTGAAGCTAGATCTTATTATGATGAAAATTTTGATCCGAATGTATCAGTTATAGCTGGTGATGGAAGAAATCTGGATCAAGCAAATGATATATGGGATCAATTTAGATTTGGCTATCATACATATGATAGCGTTAAGTCTATTTTTGCAAGAATTTATGGAATGGATCCAGATTCAATAGATCCATTCCCAGAAGAATTTGCCAGAATATTAGGATCATCAGTCGAAAACTCATTTAATAATTTTGAAGATTCAAATATCCCAATCGCAGGTTTATCTGATACTGAAAATACCGCAGTAGATGAATTAGCTATTTTGCTGGGTGCAGATTATTTTAATATACCAAATAATCCACAGCTAGGTGGTCAGGGCGTACCAATAGCAAACGGTATTACAAGAAGAGACGCAGTAGAGTTTATAAGAAAAAATTATATAGATTTAATAGCAGCAGAAAACGAATCTGATGCAGGAATAATCCAATTCTTTAATTCCACTATTGCCGACGCCCTTAATGGAATCAGAGAAAACTTTTTTGAGTCCGGAGTCATAAATACAATATTAGAGTACGCTTTAGAAAACAAAAAAAATCCTGAAGAGGCTATTGCTCTAAATGAAAAAATTAAAACTCCAAAACAACTATTCCTTTTGATGGTTGGACTATTTAGACAAAAGCTTTGGAGTACAGCTTATGGTAGAGCGTGGTTAGTATTAAAACCGAACCGTAAAAGAGGATTAATAACAAGTGGCGGAGGCGGCTCTGATGGTCAATGGTCATTTAGGCCCGTTGACAGAATTTTTGAAGCTTTCATAAATCCTTATGGTCAATACGCTAAAGATGACAATAAGTTCCTACAACTTTTAGTTTCTACAAAATCTGAAGGAACTGGTGCTACAACGTTTGTTTCTGGAACATTGGAAGATATTGGCAATTTCTATGACAGAAATATAGGGCCAATTATGACTGCGATAGGTGACGGCCTTTCTGGTCTTCTGGGCATGTTTAAGCTGTCGATGATGCAGATGGGGTATGCTATTTCTGAGGTTGGCAACTTCAGTAAGCAAGCTCATATATTAAATAAGGTTCTAAATGATTCCATCTATTATTCACTTGGAAGAGAGGGAACACTACTTAGAGCTGTAGACAATCCATTTACTCGTGAGTATGGTGAACCAGTTTTAGAAATTAGACAGCCATTCCAAAGAATACATTATTTAAGTTCATTTTCTCATATCATATCTAATCAGATCCAAGAAAACTTAAATGGAGTTTCCACTGTTGTTACAGCTGTTTCAGATGGAAAGTATCCAATTACAGTAGCCCTAGATAAGGGCGCACCAGCAGAGCGTCAAACTGAAACAACTGTCGAAACAGGATTGTATTATGACAACATGGTTGGATCTGGATTTCTTGGTATTCTGCATCCATTAATGCACCCCATGGAAACAGTAAGGGGTATTGCAAAAAATGTTCAAGGTACACCCGATGAACTATCCGCAAAAAGAATAGCATTATCACACTTAAAAGAATCAATTAAAGACATATATGGTGGAGAATTAATTATAATCGGTAACGCCGACATACGTCCACATGACCTAGTTTACTTGTCAGATATTTATGAGAAAATGTATGGCATTTTTGAAGTTGAACAAGTAGTGCATCACTTTACTCCAGAAATGGGCTACATTACATCGATTACACCAAATGCTTTGGTGACTGTTAATGATCCTGCCAGATGGTTTCTGACCTCATGGGTTAACTCATGGTTCACTGTGCAAAACCTAAGAAACGATACACGTTTTTATATGGACAATATAATGGCGTCCAATACCGGTATTAATTTGGGCGGAAATATATCAGTTGATGCCCTATCGGATGCTCTTGGTCCTCAGATGATTGGCGGACTACAGTACACTCACGGATCTACTGCTTTGGTTAAGGATGTTATGGCAAATCAAACAGCTACAACTCTTCCAAAAAAAGCAGAAGCTGTAATCAACCAATATGGCTCTTCTGCTAGCAGATCTGTTTTTCAGGGAATGACTACTGCCTTAACTGGCGGAGTCGGCATCGCAGCAGCTGCAGCTGGCGCTGGCGCTACCGGAGCAGCAGGCTTTGCTATAGGTTTGTCTGTGCCAATAGTTGGTCAATTAGCATGGAAGGGTTGGAAATGGATCAGAGATAATGTTCTTGACCAACACGGATGTTATGTTCAATATCTTAATAAGAATGGTCAGCCAATGGATGCTGGACTATCTTATAATCAGGGTATGGTAGTTGGCAAGCATCATTCTAAAGTCTTACTCCCAGGCCTGCTCGGTGCAAGGACTAAGGTTAGGACACCAGAAGGAAATATTTTTATTAGAAGCGATGATTTATTAAAGAGTTTGGGTTGGCAAGAAAAGCAGATAACAGATCTAGTAAGATATATAGATTATGAAAACGCCTTAGTTCATGCAAGGGTGTTACAATTAAGTGGGCTAGGCCCAGATAGAACAGACCTGCAACCTTCGCTATTTAGCGTTATTGCTAAAGTCACAAAATTTAAAGATGGTGACACATTTGATGTAGAGGATGTTATTTCTGGGGCAAGATTCACTGTCAGATTTGATGGAATAAACTCTGGTGAAACTAATACATTTACTGTTACGTCAAATGATGGCGATCTAGGCGTTAGCTATAGCGATGCCTCAACGCCATCAACGAATATGACTGCAATCAATACTCCTGGTGGTAAAGCTAAAATATTTGTACAATCTAAATTAGAAAACAGATTAGTAGTTTTAAGAATAAGGATTAGCAATGCAGCGTCGAGTTCTGTTATTTCTGAATCTGATTTTGAGGCTGGAGCAGAGCAAAACACTGTTGCAAACTATACTAAAGATGTCACAGACTCAAAGAGAACCCTTGGTACGGTATGGTACTATCAGCCAGAGTCTGTAGTCCAGGCAGCAAAAGATTTTGTTGAAAAATGTTTCATAGATAATCAAATTGGCGCCGGCGCAGAGCAAAAAATAAAAGAATCATTCTTTAGTTCTATATATCAAGATTCGCCACTTTTTATTAAGAAAGACTCAATATTAAACGCTCTTTCAGTATTAGGCTTAGTTTACACTTCGCCACTCTCCATAACACTTGATACAAATGCTAGGTATGGATTATCTAATAGTCAAACAATTAAATTGTATAATGATCTAGTTCAGTATAAAGTATTAGAAGCTACCTATAATAAAACCAGAGAATGGCCTACTATATTCTGGGATGAATACTATGAAAACGGCTATCCTGTTACCCTAAATTGGGAGTTAGTAACAAATAACTTGGCTACAGTATATGCTAAGCAGCTTCAAATTGAAGGAGATGCTGTCATCAGTGCTGAGGAATCAGCAATAATACCTGCAAGAGTTGGGCAGTAAGGAGTTTATTGTGTCATTTAATATTAATACTCAATCTCTTTCTGATAGCGCATCATTTGCTAAAACTATACATGGAGACTTTTATCCTGGTGGAAAATCACCAGTTTTAAATACTAGCGCTTCTTTAGCACCTCCTGCTACAGGAAGAACGTTAAGCTCTTTTGATGTAACTGGAGTTATGGCCGGAGATCTTTTAAATAGGAGCAAAAAATATCCTATAGCAGCGATGAATGCAAGTGTATCTGCATCTTTAAATGGTTTGATTACTGGCGGAGCTGCAGCTGCATCAGCTACGACCCCCGAAAATGCGACTATTACCATATCCAATCCTGAGGCAACAGATTTCAGTGTTGATAGTGAGGGAAATCCCACTGGTTCCAATAATGCCACTTTAACGGGAGCTGCAGCATGGAATAAAATACTATCTAAGAGTATGGCCGGTAAAAATATTGGCAATACTTTTGTTGAGAATTCTCTACAAATTATAAGAAATACAATGATTGCTTCCTCTGAAAGCAAGGATCCGTCAGATAATAATAGGGGATCCGGTGGATCAAGCTCCCCTGGTATCGGTGAGATGCAAAGTGCGGGACGAAGAGATGTTGCTTTAATAGCCGAAATGACAGAGGAAGAAAAAGGCTGGTATCAAGAAAGATTGACCTTGCTGAGAACAAAATATGAAGCACAAATAGGTGATACATCTAGTATTGGTGGATTTAGATTTGATATTCCAAATGAATGGGCAGCTGATCCAAGAGAAGTTTATAATGGATCTTCAACTTTTTTTCCTGATTCTAAAGTGGATAATACCCAAAGAGTTTTGAGCGATGACCTAATACTTCAAAATCCTACTGTGGGTGTTGCAAACGCATTTTTATCAGCGTCTTTGATAGAGTTGTTAATACTTCTGCACGAAAAAAATTATTATATAGCTGGTGGTTTTGGCGCAGGAAGAGATCCAAATCAGGAAAAGTACATTAAGCCAGATAAATTTACTCCTGGAGATCATACTTTCGGTAGAGCTATAGATATAAGAAAAGTTGGAAGAATTAACGAAGAAGCGTTTGACGTAGAAACAACTTATAGTTCGCCAAATCATGTGACGGTATATGGTTCTGCGTTAAATATACTACTAGAAGCTCTATCTGAGGTTCCTCAGTATCTTATCCCAGATTCAATTGTTATTACGGACAGGCTTAAAGTTGATATGGGAATAATTGATGGGCTAGAGCCAGTAACTGCCGCAATAAAACTTAATAGACCATATTTACAATATTTAAACTTTCACGCTGATTCAGGTCACAGAGATCACATACACTTAAGCTTTAGTGGAATGAGAGGTGGTAGATATGTTGGTCCGGGCGGAGCCATGACAGTTTCTGGAACAAATGTTTCTGGTGGCAGTGTTACTTCGCGTCCATCTGGACTTTCTGGTAGCGCAGATAGTTTGGAAAGACAAATTGAAAGAAGATTATTCCCCGGCGCTACAGCTGGTTCGTTGGATCAAAACTATTATGGGCAATGGGATTTTAGTTTAGGTTTAGATGGAGTTTATGATGTTTTGACCCAAACATGGTGCACACCTGAAGTTGCAGCATGTTTGGCAGCAGTAGCTGTAAGAGAAAGTAATTGTAGGCCTACTGGATTTTATATTGGTAATACAGATTTTATTTCTTTAGGCTTTTTACAGATTAATATGGGTGCTGGTGGATTTGGATATTCTGGTGGCACCCCAAAGTATACGAGAAGTTCTGGTTTGGCGCATGGAACTAAAACCTATGAGTTAACAGACGCAAATGGAAAGACGCAGATGCAGGGATGGCTCATAGCTTCAGCTAATTGGGACTCAGTTTATCCAGGCGAAACTAGGCCAACTCAAGATACATACAATAAAATTATAAATGATAAATATCATCTATCTTTATTTTACAATGGTGGTTCCAGTAGTAAGGTAGTAGAAGAGATGAGACCGTTGGTCGACAGAAGATTGTGGATACCTAGAAATCAGGCTTGGTTAGCCTATACTGCTCGTACAGGAAGAATTCCAACTTTTGGCGAACCTAAACTTGATGGATATCAATTTCAGGTTTGGGGAGATGGATATAAAGCTTACGGTTGGATGAATGGCGGAGTCAAGTTTCAGGACGCAGTAGACGTATATACTGATAAAACAGGTAAAACAGCAGAAGATTTAAAAAAGTGGATAAGAAATGTATACGCCAATGATCCATCTGTATTTTTGCCAGTAGTAGCAAACTACTCAGCTAAATATATAGAAAGATGGATGAGCGGAGAAGTGTTCCCAAGAGAATACGCAAATGGAGATAGCTAGGAGCAAAAATGCCAGTTAATTACCCTAAATTCGATAAAAAAATACAAGATCAAATAGATGTCACTGAAATGCAAAAAGCCAGGAATAGACCTGGCGTTATAGCATCTTATGACAAGCATCAAAATACGGCTGTAGTTGTATTGGAAGATCAGTATTCTCAAAATATAGGTAATGTTATAAAAAATGTTGTTTGCCCAGTAACTAATGGTGTTCAGGCAGTGGCTCCCACTCCAGGCAGCAGATGTTTAGTTGGTTTTCGTGATAATAATGAAACAAAACCATATATTATAAACTTTTATAATGATGCAGGAAATACGGCAAATTATAGATATTACAATACAGTTAATACTGGAATTCCTAATTTTATGGTTTGCTCATGAGTAAAGAATCAATACAAAGAGACAACTATCAGCAACCTACAGTGCCGATAGGTGTTGAGATTAGAAAGAGAAAAGAGTTTTCCGAAAGAGAAGTTGGATTAACTCATCCAGATTTATCTAGTTTTATCAGATTAAATGATCGTGGCGACATAGAAATATTTGCTGCCCCTGGTGTTGGTATCGTTATAAGTGCAAAGTCTAAATCTATTTCTTTATTTGGAGATTCTGTAAGATTATTTACAAAAGAAGACGGGCTAAGATGGAATAGCTACAACTTTAACTACTGCGCCTCGTCCTATATAGAACCAACTTTAGTAAAGATTAATCATAAAAATATTCACTCAGCAACTAATGGTGTCGCTTATTATTTAAATAATGCTCAAGAATACGCAGATCAAGAAACGCAAACTCCTATTACTATAGTAGGTGAGTTTGGTTTTGCCAAAAAACAAGAGCAAACTCAACAATCATATGAATCGGAATATGATTTAGCTGGGCTAACCGATGAGCAAATAGGTCTACTTGAGATATATCAGACAGATCACTCTAAAGAGCATATATTGTTGATGATTCAGTTAATGAAAGATGGAAATAGTTTTGAGCAAGCTCATAATCTTGCACTAAAGGAAACAAATGAGTGATTTGTATTTGACACTAAACGGAGACCTTATGCTTGATCCCAATAAGGATATTGCCCTAGCTCCATCTTCTATGCATGAGGATGTTCAACAGATTTATTTAAGAATTATGACTGAGCCTGGAGATTTTTATATTTATCCACAGTTAGGAGTAGATCTCTCGAGACTGTACGGAATGCCACAAACCAAAGAAACAGCTGAGTTTGGCAAAGCTTTAATAATGGCCGGCATTCAAAAAGAGGGTCTTTTTAAGGGTAGAGGTATCCAAATTAAGGCAGTCCCAACAAGTAGGGATGTAATCAGATTTGATATTCACATCATATCAGATATCAATGAGCCTATTATTCTTTCCGTTAGTCAAACTTTAGGAGCATGAGATGCCAATTTACGGAATAAAAAATAAAGCTGACATATTAGTCAACGTTTTAAATGGTTTACAAAAAAATGCAGGGATATCAGCTGTTTATCCGGGTTCAATAGCTAGAGCGTTTGCTGAAGCGTTTACTAGTGAAGTGTCAGACCTATATGAGGCATTAAGATTCAACCTTACCCAGGGAGATCTTATGACCGCATCAGGAAGAAACCTAGATCTTATAGGCGACCTATATGGCATAACTAGAAGGAATGTTAGCGATTATTCAAGTCAGGATCGTGAGTCTTTTAATATTCAATTTTTTATTGATAAACCGCACAGCACAGATGTCACTATTCCATCTGGAACACTAGTTTATAATGATGTATCTAATTTTATCACAAAGCAATACACATATAAATTAGCTGGAGATGTAATTATTGGCAAAGGATCTACCAGGGCCTACGGAAGGGTTGACCCAAATTTTACAGACAACGCTTATGTCGCACCTGTTAGCACCCTAACTAAACACAACGCTTTTGCTCCGGCTGGAGTAATCATATTTTGTTCAAATCCAAAAGAAGTTTATTCGAACACCAGCGCAGAATCAGATACTAATTTCAGAAGAAGAATCATAGCCTCTATAAAAGCAAAAGCCCCAGGTACAGTTGAATCAATTAGATTTGCAGCTTTAGCAGTTAGGGGAGTTAGGGACGTTAGAATTAGAGAAGGCACATATGGAGTTGGGTCATGCGACGTTATAGTTGTGCCAGAAACAGCTACTGATATGTCAAATTTACCTCAAAGAGTAATGATAGCAGTTAGTGCCGTCAAGCCAATTGGAGTGAGGTTTAATGTTAGGATAGCCGAACGAGTCAGCATGAACATAGAAGCTACTATCACTTTGCCAATGGGATTAAGTGAAAATCTTGCTAGCGGAATTAGAAATCAGGCCTCACTCTTTGTAAAGAGATATCTAAATTCATTGACCGTAGGAGATACGGTATCTGTTTCCGAAATTGAAAGACAAATTAAATTATCATCAGACTATATTCGCACATGCTATATAAGCGCAATGTTAGCCGATGGTTCAAATCTTCCAATCGTAGATTTTTCGTTAGACACAGTTAAAAGATATCCAGTAGCAGGCGCAATAAACATTAGTTCTGTTATAATGGGTGGAACAAATTATTAATTTGTAAATTAATATTTTAAGGATAATTAATGAAGCAGTATTTGTTACTTTTAAAAAGCGGAGACTTTAATAAGTCTGGCAATACATGGACAAGTAATGCTGTAAACCTATATAAAAATAGCTCTTTCACCAATTATTCCTATGCAAGATCAAGGTATGGTTTAAATGCGATAGGCGACAACACATATGTTGGATTAGAATATACCTCTCCATCTTATACGGCAGAACTTGCCACTCCTTTATCGGATAACGCATTATATGTTACTGATATTGGCGAAATTGTTTATGAGCAGGCCACTCCTTCTGTATTAAGATTTGTTGACACTACATCAAAAATAGACGTACTGGCGTATAAGCATGTCTTTACTAATCTTCCTGGAACTGAGGTTCCAACATTTAATTTGCAGATGTACGAATCGGACTCTCAGGACGGTCCATGGTTAAAGTCTGTACTGTCTTTTGATTCAAATATAATTTTTATAAGAGACTGTAAGCCTTGGATAAAAATAGAACTAGAAATATTTACTGAAACATTAAATACTAATGATTTAGGTCTTCTATTTTATTTAGAGGTTGGAATACACGATCCAGTTTCAGCTGTTGCTTCTGAGCATGCTAGAAACATATTAAAAAGATTTCCAACTTGGACAGATATGTTTGCGGATTCAGAAAATCCCGCAACACCGTCATTGTTTGTTCCGAGTTCTACAGCTGGAAAATTCTTAACAGCATTAGTTCAAGAGACTCTCGATAATTTTGATAATGAATTAAACCTTTACGATATCAATCATTATATATCAAGCGCAGATGAAAATATGCTTGCTTGGGCTTATGTTTCCTATGATGCGCCTGTAAATATCTTAAAGGTTATAGGAGATGATATTCCGCTTATCCAGATGGATAGTTTGGCTTCATTCTATAGGTGTCAATCAACTGACTACGTATATTATTACAGTCAGGCAAACAAGCAAATAATATCTATGCGGGAGTTTTCTTCATTAAAAATAAATGATACCGAATACAACCAACAGCCTTTGCACGTACCAAATAATTTTGATGAATTTGGTGCACGGGTGGGCCTTCCTAGGTTGCTGTTGGAGTCTAATTCCAGATACAAGAAAAGAATTCTTGATGTATCATTAAATTATCCCGCAGCTCATACGGATGGATTTAAAAGAACCGTAAGAAGAGAGCTGGATATATGGAAAGTCTATGGTCTTGAACCAGATTCAGATTATCTTGGCGCAACTCCAGATGTTATCGAAATTTCTGATATGGAAAAAACTACTCCATGGTTTACTCCTTCAGGCAAACCCCTTAAGCCATTCGTTGATCTTATCGAAAGTATTAACGAAAAATATCCTTCAAATATAGGTTATGTTAGATGGGAGGAAGGATATTGGGATTATGGCGGAATGGATGGAGAAGGTATATCCTATATTCCTGCTATATATGATGTCGATACTAGTTCTTCGCCACAGTATTATCAATCTGGTGTTGGCGACTACGCCGACGCTAAGCTAATACTAGAGGCTGAAGAAAAGGCTACAACGTCTTTTTCTGGATATGTAAGCATATCTGGTATCTATGAGGATGGTATTGAAGAGGTTTATGCTCCAGTCAAAGTTGATTATTCTTGGTATCTTTCTTATCTAAAGAGAGTTCCAGATTACGCAGCTGGTCGCAGAAAGTCTGGAGTTACACAAGACGTTGGTGTTGGCTTAACATATGAAATATCTATGGCGACACATAATTTTTATGCAACACCCTCCACTTTTTATGTTAATCTTAACTATTTAACTAGAGAAGATTTTTATGTCGGCAATAGATTCCCAGAAAATCACCCATCAAGTCCAGAGTTTAATTTAATTAAAATTTTTAATGATGATGGATATACAGTATCTACTCTTCAGTTCAAAGATAAAATCTATAACAACCTATATTATAATGCCTCAAGTTCGCCTAGTGTAAATACAATTAATTTTGACGATGTAGATTCTGTAAAAATAGTTTTCTCAAACGGTGGATGGAATTATGTTACACAAACATATGATAAGTCTTTAGCTACCGCAAACTACAGAGGAGGATTCTCTAAATCTACTCCCAGCACGACCTATTATACTAATCCTTCTTATATGCAGCAAGTTGAGTTGGCTTCTCCAAGTAATTATACGTACACAGATGCCAATATAAGAATAGGATCAACTGTATATGAAACAAAGCTAGCAAGTTTTAATACTCAAACGATTACGTCATCATTCTTTTTAAATGAAAGCAACAATTTAACTGCATCGGGGACACAAAATTATTCTATGCACATAGATGATCTTGTAGATAGATTGATTCTTCCGCCTCAAGCAACACCTCAATATCTATATATAGACAATATTAAACCTATTGGTCTAACTTACTTTAATGAAACTAGCATTATAAATACTTTGCATGGCGGTGCAGCTATAAATCCAGATGATAATGAAAGATATCTTGTCCCATCATCTCCAAATATAATATATAAAACCTATAATTCTTCAAACGTTGAAATTGCCAGCCCAGATTACTTTGATTCAGCTACAATAAATTATTCTTCGACACCATCATATTTAACATTTGAATCAGCTAGTAATAATTTTTATCCCATTTATTTTACGAAGTATTCACCGTTTACCTCTGAAACAACACCTCAAATATTTAGTGGATACATAGATTCTTTGGATAATGTCTACGAAAGTTCAGAGGCGGCAGATAATCTATTCTTTAATTCAGATGATTTCCTAAAGAGAATTTATTTATCAAAAGACTCTTTTGGATTAAATTCTGAAATAAATTATATTATAAAAGATATACAATTAATATCTGATACTCAATATATAGATCCATATGTAAATGATAAAAATTCTTCAATTACAAATATTAATAACGCATTTAGCAACAATGAAGACATAGATATTGACGTAAGAATAGCTAGAGACATTCAGGAAGTAGTGCAAAATAATCCAGCAATTCATACTGGCTGGCTATATTTAAATCAAGATGAATACTATATATATTCCAATCCAGTTACTGATTCCGCCACAGGGAGATTTTTCTCCCTGCCGATTAGTCAATATCCAAGATCTGGTTCTCCAATAATAGTCAAAGTAGGCGAAGAGGAATATAGAAATATTCTTTTCGAAGACGCTGCAACTCCTGGAGATATTTTATTTAATAATACTGAAGAAATTTACGGTAACGTTAGCAACACTATTTACCTAGCTTATCAAAATGCTGAGAATATATCTGTTACAGATTCCTACACTGGCGTTGTGTTATTTGACAATTTATCTACTTCTACAAATGAATTAAATTGCTTTAGCGCTGCAACACCCTCTGTATATGGTAGAAAGTATAATGTTAATTACGACGTCAGAAACGCCTGGTATGTTGACAAAAACGTATATAACCCTAATACCGAAATTTATAGTTCATCAATTTACTTTAGCTCTACTCCCAATACAGATCAAATCTACTCTATTACATATGAGTCTTCATTGAATGACAATAGTCATTCGATAGATCTTTCATTGCTGCCTTCGTCTAATCCAGTAGACGAAGGATTTGTCTATATTTCAAAGACAGATTACGATTTTGCTAGTGCAAAAGCAGTTTTGTCTCCAACAAATATTTCTAACTCACAAGATGATTTAATGTATTTGACTATTGTTTCTTATGATGAAAATAATAATTTTAAGCCAGGTCAAACTTTCCATGTTTATGGCGATATAGTTTCAGCTACACCGGCCTATGTTACCACTAATGATAATGGCATAGCCAAAACTATAATTCACTACTCCTATACCGGTGCAGAGAAATATGAGTCAAGCAATGTGTTTGTTTCTGGAATTGGCTCCGCAACTCCATATGGCAATATAAATAGTCAGACTCAAGGATATGTAACATCTGTGCCATTTGATGTTAATATTTCAGATCCAGAAATATTGAGACTAAAAGCTGCACCATCTTCATTAATAATAAATGCTGGCTCTGATCAGTCGGTGTCTATAGTTGGACAGGTTTTGTGGAATAATCAGCCATGGGGCAAAATCTTACGCGTTTCTTGGAATAAAGCCAGAACCCTAAAGGATCTTTTTGCTGCGACACCAGATTATACGGCTTATACATCCTCTGATGGAAGGTTAGAAATAGCAAGTGTGGCAACAGCCCAAGATTCGGCTACTCCTGGATATTGGTTCGCAAGAGTAAATATAGCGGACGAGGACTACGCTAAGAGTCTTTTGCTGGCAGATCAAGAAATTAATGCTGGTCAAGACGTTACTATATCTGGAGATGTTGTTTATTGGTATGAGTCCTATGATACGGTCCAGTATGACCAAGAGCTTAGCCCCCCATTACCCAATATTTACACATTGAATAAGCAGGAAAAATCAGAGATTATAGCAACACCAAACTTTGTTTATAAACACAATGATTCAAATACTATTGTATATAACAGTGCAACACCTAATTGGACGCCCCCAAGATGGGTACCTTTGAGAAAGTACGATCAGTATCAAATGGGTATTTTTGGATCAACACCAAACCATATAGCTGATTATGAGCTAGTGCATCCAGATCATGAGGAACAATGATGGAAAAGTTTGTTAATTTAACAAATTCCAATAATGAAAAATCAGTTAAGATTGGCCAAAATGCACCTAAAGATTCTGCCGTTTTAGCGTGGTTTAACGTTGATCCAATCTCTCCAGAAAAAAATATCACAATATTTGATCTATCTGGAACAATATTGGAAAATAGGATTCCACTTTCTGGTCAATCGGAATTAATGTACGCAGATGAATTTGGTGTATTGACAAGGCCGGATGGCTCTTCGATTATTGCCAATAATGATATTAGCGTAAGTAATATTTTCACTAATAGAATTACATCATCTCAAAAATTTATCTCTTCAGAGATAGATAGTGATAATTTTGCTCACCATTATTATGTAAGTAAATATTTTACTGTGGCCCCAGCTGTCTTTTCGGTTATTACTTTAAATGATTATCTTGAGAGCACACGGATTTCTGATGTAGGAATTAAAATAATCGATCAGTATGGCAAGGATTATGTCGATAAAGATACAAATAAGCCAAAGTATAAAATTCTTTTAGAGCCATTTAAAACAGACTACAACCTAAATGATACAGAACTGCCGTACAGAATTCTTGTATTTTTAGATTCCACCACACCTGTTGGTTTGAAAATAATTTATAATAAGTTTGAGGTAGACGAAAAAGGTAAGAGGCACAATCATCAGCTGAGATATACGGAAAATATTAATGCTGTACCAATGTTTAAGGAAGTCCCTGAAGAATCTTTTGTTATAGATCCCAATTATTTGGGTTCTAATACTTTTTCTATAAAGAAACTAGACAATAGATTTGTCAATACATCTGGTCAATCAAATATAATCAAGAATGGGTATCAAGCCATAGTGCCCAGCAAAGCAATAAAAGATTATAGAACTTACGAGGTGTTTAATTGGAGAATTGTGGGCAGAGTAAAAAGAGCTCTCAATTTAACAGAGGTAAATTTCGGAGCTAACAGAACTGTTAACGCCTGCATACTATATTCTGGTAGTGTCTCGGCGTCTAATATTAGTCCATATGTCATATATAGGCTACAAAATTCGCCATTTAATTTATCTAATTTTAATTTTGAAAATCCATTAATTAACACGCAAAGCAAGAACACTAAATCACATTGGCTAATAAATATAGACACAGTAACCATACAAGACCTGTCTAGATATGACATTGTTTTTTGGTCACCCGATCTTTCCATTACTCCGCTTCAAGCACAAAAAATTAATGATTATATTACCAATAAATTTGGTACCATATTTTTAGATTTAAGCAATTGCCCGGATGCCCAAAGGCTTTTTTGTGGCTCACAACTACAGATGGCACAATCATCGTCAGCCACTACGGCTTCTATGAATTCTGATAGCTATCTTATTGATTCAAATAAAAATGGTGGTTGGGATATAAACGATAACATTTTTGAAAAAAATTATTATGGAGTATTTGGATCTAGATACACAAGAGATTTAAACCCTAAAACTTATAAATATTTTTCAAATATTGTATCTGATAATAGTTTTGTTAAAGTTGGTCCCACCTCAGGATCTCAGAAATCTATTGGCGCTGCAATATCATACTCTCCGGCTGTTGATAATTTGTCAAGAGGCAACGTTATAGCTACTACTTTCCCAATAATGGAATACTGTAATAAAGTCTATTCTTTATCTGGATCTGAAATCCCAGTTAACGACAACAATGAAAACACGCATGCTGGAAATATTGAGACAGAAAATGTATTACCAGCAATAATAGAGGGACCGTTTAAGTTATTGTATAATGCGGTTTCTTATGCAATGTACTCTAAAGCTAGAGCTCAACAGTCTACTTCTACAATATCTTCTTTAACTAACTTTGTTACAGACTGGAATTCTTCTTGGGTAATGTACAGTGATGCACTAGATGATTCTGAAAAAGACGATTTTGAAGTAACACCAATATCATCTTCAACGTCTGTTTATGCGCGTGTTCTTTCAAAAAACTCTGCTTCTAATAACATTAGTGTATTAAATTATTTTAAAGAAAAAATGTCATTAAAGCTTCCAGCAACGCAGGTTTCGATACTATCTGAGGTGTCGGTTAATGATATAGATTTCTTTATTGAAGTAACAAATCCCGACGTTTCGATTAAAGATGCAACAAAAATAGATAATAATAATTCTTTAACAGTAAATATACCGTCTTCTTATTATCTACATCAGATTAATCAACCGACTGGCAATACCGCACACCCAGCAAACGCAGCGCTGTACGCTTATACGATAAAATATTCAAGATCTCTTTCTCCTATTTCTGGTATGGGACCCTACACGTTATTGGAGAGGCCAATTAATAGCTCGTCAAGTAGACAGTTATTAAGTGGGTTCAATCCATCTTCTGGTTTCCATTCTTATTCATTTAGATTAAAGTCTTCTTTTGTTTCTTATGAGGGAATAGATCAACCAACAGTTTTCCAAACTAAATTAAATGGTGAATTAGTTTATGATTTAATGGGAACAATTAAGAGAACTAGAACAACTGTTACAACGCCAGAACCAGCAATTAGAACATTGAAAACATCTTCTATTAAATCTGCAATTGATGACTATGATTTATTAAGAGCTAAGTCTACATCTGAAACATCTAATGTTTTTCCTTATACTGGTGATATAGAAATTCATGGTCAAACTAGAATATGGAAACAGGGTTGGGATTCTTCTGGAGGTGGTGATGAAAGATTCTTGTCGATAGAAGACGCACAGGCTGTTGGCGATTATCTATCTTCGTTGTATGAATCAAATTACTATCAGTTAAATCCCCCTGCTGCTCCTGATATTTATCAATCTCCAGATAGAATTGAGCAAAGAATAAATAGAATACCAACCCTAACTGAAGTTGTTGCCACAACAGTTCCTCAAATGACTTCTTCTACTAATTTTAGATCATTATGGGTCCAACCATTAAATATAGGCAGAGTCCAGTTACCCGGACCAGGCTATACCCCTTTTCCAATTGCAACATGGAGATATTGGATAAAGGATGGCTCACTTGATGGTAAAGATTACAATATCGGAACTGTTACGAAAAACAGCTTGAGTCAATATAGTTTATCAATAGGGCAGTCAGAAGGTGATGGGGTAAAGACGTTGCTTACCTACTCACTAATGACCTTGCAACAGCTCAGACAAAAGTTGGGTTCGACAATTGTTATTCCAGCTGAATTTTTAGATAGAACAGCATCTTAATTAAGGAATATTATGGCAACACATGAATATGTCAAATACATACAATATACGCTCGGTGCCTCGGGCTTCTATTCAAAAGCAATAGATGGCGATTATGGTTCTTCGACTGCGTCTGCTGTTAGATCTTTTCAGATATCAAATAATCAGAGATATATTGATGGTAAGGTTGATAGTGAAACTAAATGGTATTTAGCTAAATATTGGTTGAATTTAAAAACGACTAATAATAGTTTGTTTGAAAGTTGGAAGTCCTTTGCGTCTGAAGATATTAAGAAATATATACAAAAAGTTGAAGAAATGGGTTTAGCCCCAGATATTAATACTGGAAAAGTATATAGAAAAACAACATTTACAGGAGTAGCCGGTCCAAGTTCTGCTTCTGATGTAATATTTTTCGAGATACCACAATCTATTATTGGTATTGAAAAAATTATTATAGTTCCAGATCAGGATATTAGATGGAGAAATTATAAGGCTATTTCTTTCGGTTGGCATTCTTCTTTTTCTTCAAATATATTTGACTATCCAAATATCGAGGCGCTAGATCTCTCCGCTGCAACTGGAAACATAGAGATACCAATGAATGGCAGATCTGGCGAAAGTGCCAGATATATATGGGTTAATCTTGTGGGCGGACCAATATATGGACTAGGTCAAGGTGAAGGGTTTGGTATATCAGAAATAAATGTATCAGCTTTAGTGCAAGATCCAGATATAACACAGGTTGTAGATTATGATGATCCTATTAGAATTACTGTAAAAGCTAATTTTATTACGTCACTAAACGATGTCACTCCATCTTCTCCAGCTTTGATAAATCTTTCAAGTGTAGAAAGAGTCTCTGCGCAACAAACACAATATATATCGCGATTAACATATTATCCAGATGGCATTAATCAAAGACAGTTAACATTTACTTCTGGTTCAGGAATAAATCTTAACAGCATTGACTATATTTCAACTGGAGAATATGAAATAAAGATTCCTAATTTTAGAAGCAATGTAGTATCTGGAACCTTTGCTTTAGCAAATTTAAGCCTATCTGACACAGTGAGCCTTGGCGAAACTGTATCCGGATCACCCATATCAATTAGGCAGACACAGGAAAATAATGTAGTGTTAGAAACCTCAAGTACATTTTACGGCGATGCCCTTACTAGGACGACCGTAATAGACTTGTCTTCCGGTTACAGACTAAAGAATCGTCTTGGTCAAATGTTTCCTGAAGGAAAAAACTCTATTAATTATGGAGACGGTGTATTGCTGTTGTGCGATTCGAGCGGCAAACCAGTCGGTCTGCCAACATTAGCGCAGATATCTGCGTCAATATCAAATCCGGCAACGCTTTCTCAGGAGGAGAGAGACATTGCTTACGGATATTTTTCGTTAGTTAATGAGCTGCCCGCAGATGGGTTGAGATATGGCTTTTATGATCTAAACACTCAAGAAATGCTTGGAAGTTCTCTAAGCTATATTGATTTCTATACGAGATCATCTTTTAATAATTTTGAAAATATCTATATAGCAGTTTGTGCGTTAGACGCGGATGGTGCTAATGGAGATAATGAGTTTGTTGGCCAAAATAATTCTACTACATTTATCCCTGTAAGAATTCCATTAAAATATTTAACCCCTATATATTCAGTTAAATATAACAATGGATCTGGGATACAAGTTAATAATATTAATGCTAATTTATCAAAGTACGATGCATGGGAATTACCGGTGACAAATGGTTCTTTTAATAAGAAGGTAAAAATTGATTCCCTTATCCAATATACTGATTGGAAGTCAATATATTCTGGGCAAGAAATGTTAGCCGAATATTCCACCATGGATCTACCAGGAGTTTCTTGGTCAAAAATATATGGATATGGATATTATGATATATCTAATGAACATCCTATAGTTGTTGATAATAAATCAATTAAATTAAGAAAAACTCCAATTTTAAGTTGGAATCACAAAACTGACTATAGGCAGTCGATAGGTGGAATAGTCCGCCAACAAGTAGAAGTGTATACTAGAGCAAGTATAACATCAGCTTGGGTAAAAGTTGAGGACTCTCTTATATCAGATGTAGATTGTGATAATGGATTAATAAAATTTAAAAAACGAATAATTCCAAGTGATTCATCTTTAATTAAAGTAAATTATTCAACTGTAAATAAAAATTCTTTAGTCAGACAAATTAATGGAGACCCTATACCTTTGAATCCATTCTTAAATTCTGACAGTGTACAGTTTGATGAACCTATGTATATATATCTGACACCACGAAATATATATAAGAAAAGCACACCTAATCAATCTGAGGTAAATGTATTCAGCTATGAAAAAATAACTGAATTTCAATATCCAAATTTGATTAATTTTACATATAGTTCTACTATTTTTGATGAAACATCCATAGATTACGATCCATTTGCTCTTTGCATAGCAATAATATATGTCACCAACAATCCAAATAAAGTTAAGCCAAAACTGTTTGATCTTAGATTAAGGGGTGGCGGAATTAAGGCTGATATAGAAAATTCAGATATAGTTAATGAAGTCCCTGAAATTCTATCTCATTGGGACACATATCCTGCAAACGGAACTTCTTATATGAATGGTGGATATGTTATAATTAGAATACCTGAAGATGTTAAGCAAAACTTTACTTCACCAAAAGAAATATATAATATTATTAGAAATAACTTAACAGCCGGAATTGTTTTCGATTTGCAAAACATGGAAGGGGAAGATTGGTCTTAAATGATACACGCATTACCGGAAACAATTAGCTTATATTCTTCCGCCTCCAGGGCAACTGTTTCGTCTCTCATAAGAGATATGAGGCTTGAAAAAACAGATTTAAATTTTTTAGTAACAAAAATGTCAAATATGACAGTAGATCTAAATTATACGGGAGCTAAAGTTGCGTCTTTCTCCCTTCTAACAAAAGAAGCCATGGTGGATGCGTTCAGAAACGCCTACCTAAGAATGCAAAATTTATTTAATGCAGCCAATGCTACCGGTATAGCTTTAAATTCTATTGTTAGCGTTTTTGATTCTGAAATACAAAAAGTAGAAGAAGATTTAGATAAGCTACAAGTGTTTATAGATAACTATGAATTTATTTCTGGTAAAGATGATTTGTTTAATGCAAACTATATAGAGAAATTTGATAGCTTCCTTAATGATTATAGGGCAGATGGAGTTCAGTTTGCAATCCCAGATAGAGATGGCATACCTTTTTCGGAAACAAATAATGCCTTCATAGATCCTATTAGTGGCACTTTGAAAATTGGTAAGGGACAAGATGTAAAAAATATTATTAGAAATATAAAGTCTATAAAAATTTCTACTAATTACAATAATTATGCAACAACAAATTCTAATTTTGAAAATTTATTCAATGATAATTTTTCCGATTCATGGTCAGTCACGGTAAAGTCCCCAGCTATCTTATCTGCACAGCTAAAAGATTATATAAAATATTTCAACTATGATTATACTACTGTTAGTGGAGCAATGGCAGCTGTTGAAATAGTTTTGCAAAGACCTATTAATATAGATACAATTAGATTTCAGCCTAATCAATCAACTAATTTTAAGCTATTGCAGGCTGTTGTATACCACAATTCTCCCGTAGATGCGAATAATATTACGCCGTCAGAAAACTATACCGTTCTACTAAACAGGCCAGCATTGCTAAATGGAGTTTTTGATTTAAGATTTAATAAAAAATCAGTTAATAAGATTATTCTAATATTTAATCAGCAAGATTATATTAAGAACAGTAGGCCACCGATTAATTCCGAGTTAAACTCTAAAGTTTTGGATTCCTTTGTTAAAGCTGTAATAGATGACCGCAAAAATCGTTTCAGTAGATTCCAAGATATTATTTATTGGTTTTTCAAAAGAAAAAGTACGGTAAAAGGAATATCTAAAAATAAGAAAACAGATATAGACTACTACGCATACAGGTTCCCGCAGGAATTTGATAGCTATATAAATAATTTAGATGAGCAAATTAAAGAATTTAATAATCTAATTATTGAAGATAGAAACGTATTCAGTAATACTCCTGTATTTGTTAATGCAATTAATTCTATGTTGAATACTTTTTCTGGAAAATACAAAGTATTTGATTCTGATAAATATATTGAAGGTATAACAGCAGGGTCTTCTTTGTTTGCCTCTGGATTCATCATAGGCTCCAGCACCAATGCTAGGTCAAGATCAGATCAACAGTATGACACTGGAGCTTTAGCTCCTCCAGTAACTTCGCTAAACTCTCAACTATCTGTATTGGAAACCAACCTTGGTTATGAATATAGTTTTTCCCTTAAATCAATAGAGTTTATAGAAACATTAAACGAAGATACTAATAAAGCTGTTTTTGTTAGCAAAAAAATTCCTGCAAATGGACAAATCATCGCTGCTAAAATTAAACCTTATTTCTTCAATAACAATGCTGCTGTTTCCAATGTAAATAGAGACATACTAGCTCCAGCGTCGTATGAACTATCTTTATCGAATAAACCACTACCATCAAGTGAGTCTGACTGGATACCAATATCAACTTATGGGAATACCTTTGTGCAATCTGAAATTTTGTTTACGAATAATGTCACTAGAAAAGGTACGTTAAGATTCAAAGCTAAAAATGATTCAATTATTCTTTATAAAGATGGAGTTTTGGTTCCTAGGGTTTCTGCTAATTATAGTTATTCGCTTAATGAAAATAGCATTTCTATTTCAGAAAGTATATTCAATATAAATAGTAGATTCATAGTTTCTTATGATCTAGATTTCGCATCCGCTGCGCCCGATGAGGTTGATTTTATAAAAAGAAATGTAGTTCTTCAGTCTTTAAAAAATTATTCTTCAGAAGATGGCTCAGGAGAGACCTTTGTTTCGACTGACCTTAATGCATCAGTCAGATTAAGCTATTCTCCCTATGTAGATAGAGATAGTTATTCTAGAATAATCTACAATAAGTCAACAGGAACAAACTTTATCAGCAATAATGCCGGATATAATCCTGTAAGAGCTATTCTTTCAGATGGAACCGTAGCCATTAACTTGACTAATTACTCGCTTTCTACAGAAAAAGTTTCTTTTTATTCCACGACTGAAACACTGTTTATTCAAAGTGGTAGAAATCTTGTTTTTAATAGGCCAATTAATCAGCCATTTACGGTTTACTATCAATATATACCTAATGATTTGCGATTTAGATTAGTTATAAGAAAAAACATTATTGACTCTTCTGACCCGATATCTGTTGATAGCGTTATTCTTAAGATGAAAACCATTAATAATGATCCATATTATGAGAAGTTAAATTCTTTAACATTGTAAAGAGAATATTATGACACAATTATCAGCAAGCACGATGCCGTACCAGCAAATGGTCCATAAGGTGGCTCAGTTAATTACCGCAATAAACACTGCGTCATTGATTACAAAAGATGAAATAGCAGAACAATATATAAAAATATTGAACGAAATCAAGAATCAAATAGGAGCCCCTTTGGCATCTTATTCGCCTTTCATAAAAGGTGAGCCACCAAGGTCTGAAAAGTTTAATAAATTTTTTACAGAGTATGCACAAGACGTATCTATTTTGTCAAAGCAAATAGACTATCTCAACGCCAAGACCATTAATATATTTAATCTTTTTTCTAAAGAAGTTGAAGGAGAAAAAAGATATTCGGAAAGAATAGCTTCCAAGTGTAAAATTTTGCAAATGTATTCTCGTAGTCCATCTGATGATCTTATCTATATTGGTGATTCATTTGAAAATGATGATTTAATTGACTACACGAAAATAACCAAAGGTTCAAATCCGCTCATTAGGAGCGGGACTGCATCGCTAGCAATAGAGTCTTCAAAGCGATGGACCATTGATTCAATAGAGGTTTTATCTGGGAATGGTTTTATTGGTAACAGTCACCAGGTTACCAAGTCTAATAATGACGAAAACACATCTGAATACAAATATGTTTTTGAGAACAATAAAACATTAAATAATCTGAGAAGTATTAACGACAACAACCCTCTTACATATTTTGAATACGAAAGCTTGAATGTAGATAAATCAACAGCCAAGCCACCATTGACTACTGCGCCTCAGGAAAATGAATTTAAGTTTCTTAAAACAGAAATGAATAGTTCCAATTCTAATGAGTCCAATGTAGTAGATTGGTCTTCGCATCCAGAAGCTGATCCTTTAACTTTAAAGCTAAGGCTTACTTCTAATTCCGGAAGAATTGCAAATAGCATTGATATAACTCCATTTTTTGGCTCCTCTAAATATGTAGAAGTTACAGAAGTTATAGTCTTTGCTAAAGATGGTTCTTCGGAAAATGTTTTAAAGGAAAATATTTTTATTGGTTCGTCATTAATTCCTTTGAATATTGAACTTTCGCAAAACTATTTTTATAATAAAGCTACAGTAAGATTTCCTGAAAGACAAGTTTCTAAAATAGAAATATCTTTTAGGCAAGCAGCTTATTCAAACATAGAAATAAACCATGTTTACTGGAAACCTAGTTCAATAAACGCTAATAATCCTTTTGTTAATTTGTCAAGATTCAATCCAGATGCCCTAAGTAGAGATATATATGAATCAATTAAATATAATAAATATCAATTGATACCAACACTATCTAATCCAACTAAATATAAAACTACTACACAAAATGTAGCAGATGTAAATGTTAGCTTAAAAAAGAAGCCAACATCCCTAACGGCTTATTTCATAGCTGCCTCATTCTTTAGCGATTCAGCTACTCCAACTAGTTCTACGGTTTATTTTCATAGATGGACAATAACTGGAGAAGAGGCTCAATTTGTTTCTGAGATAGTTAAAGATGAAGATAGTTACATAACAAAAAACTATGACACAGTGTCCGCTGCCCAAGAAGATTTAAATGATCTTTTAGATTTATATTTAGGTGCCACCCCATATTCAGATCCAGAGTTAGGGATAATGCAAGATATTTCGATTGTGCAACAGTCATTCGTGCCTGTGCAAAAAGAAATTTCTTATAGAGTTATTCTTGAACAAGAAGAAGAATTCTATAACGCTAAAAGATGGGCGATAGGGATTAGAGATGTAGATGTTTACAGGGAGACATATAAAGACGAAATGCAGATAATTTCTTTTCCGTTTAAATTTGATCACCCTGTTGAATCCGTGATGCTTGATGTGCAAGCTTCTATAGATCAGGTTCATTCTGGAAGAACAAATATTCAAACATACATATCTGCAGATCAAGGATCTAATTGGATAGAGGTTTCTCCGGTGCAATTAGACTTTACTGGTGTTCCTGAAATAGTGTTCTTTAATCAATCTATACTTGATCAATATAGATTATCTGGTGCATCATATTTATCTTTTCCAACTATTCCAAAAGAAGTTAAAGAAATTGTCGTTAAAATAGTTGCACAGAAAAAGGGTGCATATAATTTTACGCCTAATATATATTCATATCAATTAATAGCTAAGGTAAAAAGATCATGAACATAGCAAGCGTGCAGAAACTAAAATTTCTAAATAATGTAAATAAACTACTGTACTCATCTGGAACTAGACCAAGTGAAATAGAGATAAGAAAACTGTTTAATGATTATTTTTCTATCTATAAGCTAGGTTATCCTATACCTATGGATTATGATATTTTTACAAGAAAAAATATTTTTGATCATGAAGACTTAAATGAGCTAATGATTAAAGCATTATTTAATTTAGAAGTAGCTTATGATTGTACAACTGAAAACAACTATCAAATGATGGAGACTATTACAGCTCTTAATAAAAGACTGGATAATCTAAAATCTAAGCGTCGAGAACTAGAAGGAAAAGTTGATGAGTTAATTTTTTCTATAAATAATTCTGATGGATTTTATTACTCTTACTTAGAAAATTTTACATCAACTAAAAACATTGATTTAACCTTAACAGATGCGTTTATTGATGTTAAAGCTGGAAATGTGACTATACCGATTATTAATTCTGGTGTATTTGACATGATAACATCTTCATTAATTAATCCTTCTAGTGTGACATTATCAGTAGATCTAAATGGCACGCAGGTTGTTACGCCGTCTGTAATTTCTGGATTAGAAAATATAACAGATGGACTCACTGATACATATTGGTCATATAGATACGAGTCTACTGAGCTAGGTGTGGTAAGCGCAATAATAACTATACCAGTTAATTCTAATTATACGATTTCTAAAATTGAAGGTACTTTATTAGCCTCTTCTGGGGTTGGAATTGGTGTTTTGGCAAAACCATTAAACACAGAAGTCCCAGAACAAAATATCATTAAAGATACTAGATCTGACTATGATAGATTTTCTTTCAACTTGAATCCCCTTAATTATTCAAGTATTACTTTAATTCTATTTAAGACATTCCCTGATGAAATTTTAAACAATTCTAATAAACCTTATATTTATGAATTTGGGCTAAGGGACATTTATATTGGATCAAAATATCATGATCGAACAGCTACAATAGTTTCGTCTCCAATATCAATACCAGAAGTAGACAATGGCCTATTGTCAATAGAGTCTGTTAGTTTAAATGTTCAACATCAGGTTGGTTCCGGGTATGATGTAAACTATTTTGTTGCAGCAGATGTTCCCGGAGCAAGCGGAGTTGATGCATTTAACTGGATAGCGATTGACCCAGAAAATTCTTCATCTAATTCAAATCCAACAATCGCAGATTTACAAACTACCAATAGAAATAATAGATTAATCTATGATGGCGCTGGACAAGTGGGCGGTTTCGAGCTAATAGATTTAAATTCTACTTCCACAAATATTAATGAATTAAATCCAAATACAAATATATATTCTGGTAAAACTGTTTACAGAGTTTGTAATATTGGGGCAGAAGAAATAAAGCAACCATTTATTTTAAATGGTATAAATTCCATAAGAAACTATGCCCTACTTAGGTCTTCTAATTCAAATATAACAGAGCAATACTATAAATCTTTGAATATATGGACACAAAAAATTTCACAGTCCTCTTCAGATATCACTCAAACAAGTCCTATTGAAAATCAGTTAAATGCAATAAGTCCTGGGTTTAACGGAATATGTTCTGGCTTATTAGAGACTAGTCTTTCTACTACAAGAGATAATACCGTAATACATACTGTGACTAAAAGTAGGGAAGATTTTACGTTAGCAATATATTTAAATGACGTGTTAATTGCAGATCTTCCATCGGGTGTTTTGTCTAAGGATATTGAATGGAATTTTAAAACTGGAATTAATTATATCAAGATAACATATGACAAAAATTTTGAAGGCTTGATCACATTTAATGTTATGTCTGGAAGAAGATTGTCTGATTATGGAACTATATTCTTGGATTATTATTCATACCTTGACCCATACGAGTTTAGGCAAAGAGTCGCACAATCAAATTATATATTTACCGTAGACCAAGCGTTTGGTGCACGGGAAATAGTAAGCTCTAGACATTTATCTGGTACGTCGCAAATAGTTTATTATGGGGAAAATTCGAGTTTAGTTAAGGCAGTTAGATATAGGGCTGATTTGTATAGGGATAAAAATCCATTAATTTCTCCAATAATAGATAATATAAGAATAAAATTTAGGCACAACGAAGAAGGATAAGATGGCTATTAGCTATAGAAATTCCAATAAAATAAACAGAATTATTGAACCACTTTATCAGATTGATAGAGTAAAATTTAAATCTCCTAGAAATAGTTTAATGGAAAATCTAGAGAGCAATTTATTAAAGATAGATTTTTCTAGAATACTAAATCATTTAAATGAAGTCGATAATTCTATTTTAGATAAGTTAACATATTTTGTTGGAGATATAACAGATTATACAGAGCAAGTAAAGTTAGACGATGGCATTTCCTATGATTTTGCTCCCTTGCAAAGATATATAGATGAGGCAAGTCCTTCATTGGAAACGCTGACAATTGACACTACTAATAAGTTAAGTGGAAAATTGTCTAGATTAATTAATAAAGTTTCTAGATTAGAAAACGGTGAATGATATGACTGATGTATTAAAAACTAAAAAAAGAGACTATAAATATAATGGTCCCGTGGATAGCTCTGATTACAATGCCAGGATACAAGAGAATTATCAGGATTTAGTTTATCTTTATAATAGGGCAAATATCATAGATGCTAAACTGGCTAGTGCTTTTGAAAGAGTTTTAAAAGATCACATATTTTTAGCTAATGCAGTACAGGATCTAAGCGATAGAGTTGCTGCTTTAGAGGCAGCCTCTAATACGTTGTCAATATATTCTTTTTCACAGTTGGATTATGGCACTTTTGTTGGAACAAGCTTTTCAATTGCCGGAACAGAACTATTAAGCTTTGATCCCATATACAACACGGTAACCTTACCAAAGGTATCTAGTGGATCGTTTTCAAAGCTAAAGTTTGGTCAGGCTGGCGTTGGACAGATAGTTCCAGATTATTTCAAAACTAGAATAGACGTTTCCTATGCGGGCGTAGATACCTCTGGTGCCGTAATTGATAGTACTCCAATATATAATTGCATTTTAGATGCTCCTGATAAGGTTTGGAAAAGAACAATAGTTTCCAACACAAATCCTACAACTGGCGCACAACTTATGCTGTATGTTGAAATACCCAATGACGCTGTTGGAATATTGAAGTCTAATGTTATTAAGCTGAATCCATTCCCAGCGTTTGGTTGCGAAATATATTCAATTGAATATACAACAGTCACCAATCCATCGTTGACCCCAGCAGATACTTGGATACCTTTAAATAAAAATAGCTTTTATGATTCAGTTGCTTCAGCTGTAGGGAAAGTGGCTCCTGGTGGGTGGTCATCTCTTGGTTCTGATTCTATTAAGAATTCTGGACCACTTTGTTTCCAGTTTCCAGAAACAAATATAACAGCCATAAGAATTAAGATGAATCAAAAAAATTATTTGACAGAAACAGCACAGTATGTTTATACATATGGTCTTTCTGATTTGGATGTTAAATATGAGAAGTATTTGCAAACTGGCAAAATGATTATAAAGTATTCTGCTCCAGCTGGTGATGTTATAGAAGAAGTGACAAATGTCTCACCTAAAATATATAATGTAGCTGAAAGTCAGCTTGATGAAGCTTTTAGCTATAGGATTATATACGACGATGCCGGCACATATAGCTTAACTAACCCCGGTGCTAACAACCATGTATGGATAGAAGTTACCTTGAATCAGCTGGATGACAAAACCGCTCCAGTTCTTTCTGATTTAATCATTGAATATATCTAACTTAAAATTACTATAAGTATACGGATTTCTGACAAGGAGAAAATAAATGGCTACTTTTTATGTAGGACCTAGACCAGTTTTAAAGGGTAGATCATCATCTGAGATGGTAAACCCATATACCACTATGACTGGAAAGTCTAAGGGTACTGGTACCTATTCGTTTTACCCACTTTACAGCACCAGTCACGTACTAGATGGTGCACCAGATAATCATTATGTTCCTGGAACTGGTGAGCATCCTGGCAATAGATTTTTGTCGCAAGTATTTAATGGAACTACTCTTTACATCCATCCACTCTCAGGCACTTTTGCTGATGGCAGTGCAACATACGATGGTGCAAGATTCCGCCCATTAGAGTACAAGGGTCTTGCTGGAGCAAAGGCGTTCCCGTCAGACTACGGACACGCAGCAAGAGCAGATAGAGAATATTCTTTATACAATAACTACATCTTTGATGGCGTAACATCTGCTAATATATTTGCCAATACTGGTCATGGACCAAGAACTGAGGCTGGAGGAGCTCCAGCAACATTCGGTCTGTTCAAGCCAAGTGAATTCCAAGGTGTAACAAGTTCTGTAGTATTCACTTCTGGCTATGGTCAAGCAAATATAACTGGAGATTATGGTCGTGAAAAAGTTCAAGAGTGGTACGGAGTCCCTTCGGCTAAAGCTCTCTGATGCTATAACTACTCCTTTAGTTCTTGAAAAGCAGGAACGAAAAAGCGGTCTAACTGCTTGGAGCACATTAGCATTGGGAATTATAGCTTACGATGTGTATGCTATAAAGTCCAAGAAGATTGAAACTTTAACTAGATCTTTTTGGAGATTAACTGAAAAACCATTAATAGGAATTATACCAGTAGGAGTGTGGTTAGGTTTAACTTTTCATCTTCTTATAGAGAAGTTAGTTAGAAAAAGTATTCTTAACAAAGGAGTTATATGACTAAATTACACAAAGATATTATCGAAAGAGCAATATGGACCGCAGTTCAGGCTTTCGTAGCAGTTTATACTGTTGGCGGAGTCGATGAGCTGAAGTCGGCAGCAACTGCTGCAGTTGCAGCTGGAATAAGCGTTATCAAAGGTTTTGCCGCAACAAAAATTGGTAACACAGGAAGCGCAGCGACTTTAAAAGATTGATTTAGTATTATATAGTGGCTATGGCGTGATATAATGTATCTGTCAGAAAGCCGATAAAAGAACGGCCCCGTCTGAAATTGACGGGGCTGTCTCTTTATACTGGCAAATATATATGTTTAAACCAATTTATGTGAGGTTATTTAGGATTAAGGATGTCTATACAAGAGGTTCAAGAAGCAATAGCAAACAAGTCTCTGCCATTATCTGTCGCAGAGAAATATCTAAAGTTATATGTCGCTGACGTTAGTTGGGAGCAATCAATAAAAACCCTATGGACTAATTCTGTCAATAAACTTCGCAATGAAGACTTAGCCAAAGAGCACGTTAAAAAAGCTATTAGTTGCGCAACAATACTCCCATTCATAGAGAATACAACCATACCAGATCCGCCAACTAATTTACTTTTTTGGTGCACTGGTTGGGCACAATTCAATAAACATGATTGGTTTCCAATGTATATAGATATTCTTAAAGAAGATCTAAAAGTTGTTCAGCTTAGAAATCAGGCAATACAGATTGGGGTAATAGATCCAATCGATGTTTCACCAATAACTAGACAGGCTTATAATTGGCTTTACCAGAGAACAGAAGAGAGCGAAAACTGCTCGCAAATAGACATGAACAGTTTAAAGATCAAGTTTTCCAATTTGGTTAAGGCATATGGTGGAGCAGTTATTTGTAACATATTTATTAACCATAAGCAAAATGTGGACAAGGTATTTAATTGGAGAAGCGGATACTTTTTTGAAAAACAAATACACAAAGTCTATTCTATAGATCAAATAAAAAAGATAAAATTAGCGGAGTTAAATAAAACAAACAATCAATATATTAAAAAGGTAGGAGTACAAAATGTCTGAGGGTTCATCTGTGTTTACTTTTCGTTTAAGTGATGATTTCGTGGAAGCGTATAATAAAATTAAGGCGCCGTTTGGCTATACAGACGCTGCAGGTAATTCTGTTGGTGAAATAACATTTCTAAGAACATATTCTAGAATGAAAGAAAATGGCACCAAAGAAACTTGGGTTGATGTATGTGAGCGAGTGATTAACGGAATGTACTCTCTACAAAAAGAACACTGCAAAAAGAACAGACTACCATGGAATGATATTAAGGCTCAAGCGTCCGCCAAAGAAGCTTTTGATAGATTGTTTAATCTGAAATGGACACCTCCTGGTCGAGGACTTTGGGTCATGGGCACTCCCATAGTGATGGTCCAGAGAAACTCTGCAGCTCTACAGAACTGTGCCTTTGTCAGTACCTCAGAAATGACAAAAGCAAATCCAGCTAAGCCATTTGGCTTCCTCATGGAAGCGTCAATGCTAGGCGTAGGCGTAGGGTTTGACGACAAGGGTGCTGACAAAGACTTTAATATCTACGAGCCTACCAGACCAATGACCATAGATACCATCGAAGATTCTCGTGAGGGTTGGGTTAACTCTGTGGTTGCTTTAATTAATTCATATCTAAAGCCTGATCAAAGCCCATTAGAATTTGATTATTCCTTAATTAGACCATTAGGTACTCCAATTAAAACATTTGGTGGTACTGCAGCAGGTGCAGATCCACTTATAAAGCTTCACAACCATATCAGAAAGATGTTCGAGGGTAGAGCTGGACAGAAGTTAACTAGAATTGATATAGCTGATATCGGCAACACCATAGGCGTTTGCGTTGTATCTGGTAACGTTCGTAGATCGGCAGAGCTCTTGATTGGTCGTTTAGATGATCAAGATTTTTTGAATCTTAAAAATTCCGAAAAGTTCCCCGAAAGAAACTCCTATTCAGCGGAAGCCCCTGGTTGGGGGTGGATGTCTAATAACTCCGTAGAAACATCTGTTGGAACAGATTTATCAAATATTGTTGATGGAATATCCAGAAATGGTGAGCCAGGTGTCATTTGGATGGATATGTCACGAAAATATGGAAGATTGGCAGATCCGCCAAATAATAAAGATCATCGTGTAGCAGGTTATAATCCATGCGCAGAGCAATCCCTTGAGTCTTATGAGTGTTGCACACTAGTTGAAACCTATCTAAATAGACATGATTCTTTAGAGGATTTTAAGAGAACTCTAAAGTTTGCGTATTTATACGCTAAAACAGTAACGCTTCTTCCAACTCACTGGGAAGAGACAAATGCTATCATGCAAAGAAATCGTAGAATCGGTACATCAGTTTCCGGTGTTGCAAACTTTGCCGATAGACTAGGCTTGCCTGTATTAAGAGAGTGGCTAGACAATGGTTATCAAACCGTTCAAAGATACGACAATATCTATTCAGAATGGCTAGGTATACGTGAGTCTATTAAAACTACTACTGTAAAGCCTTCTGGTACAGTTTCTATTTTGGCTGGAGAATCTCCAGGAGTGCACTGGACTCCTGGCGGCAAATACTTTCTGAGAGCAATAAGATTTGCAAATGATGATCCAATGTTACCGCTATTTAAAATGGCTAACTATAGAGTAGAGCCAGCTTCTGAATCGCCAGACACTACATCTGTCGTTTTCTTCCCGATAAAGTCAGATGCTCGTAGATCAGAAAAAGATGTAACAATCTTTGAAAAAATGTCTTTAGCTGCAACAGCTCAGAGATATTGGTCTGATAATTCTGTTTCAGTAACAATATCATTTGACGCAGAGGAAGAAAAGCATCACGTTGGAACAGTTCTCCATATGTACGATGGCCAGCTGAAAACTGTATCATTCTTGCCTCAGGGCAACTTTGTTTACCCACAAATGCCCTATACGCAGATAGATGAGAGTGATTATGACAACTCCTCGAAGAATTTATTACCAATAGATTTGGATGGAATATATGCTGGGCTTGCCGCCGATGCTGTAGGAGAACAGTATTGTACAACTGATTCATGCGAAATTAAGTTCATAAAAGATAACGCAAAGGTGTAATATGTCCGAAGATCCTGATTTTGAAAAAAAGTTTTCTGAGATAATTAATTCAGACGAATTAAAAGACTTTTCCGAAAACTGTTTCAAAGATGGTCCATTAACAGTTAAAGAGCTGCTGTTGATGCAAAGATCTTTAATCGATGCTCTTAATAACATAGCGGAAATAATAGAAGGAATGAATGATGGTGAGTCTGATTTGGCTCAACCTGGTAGTGAAGAGTTTGAAAAATTGAGTTTATTGTATAGAATATCTGAAGATTTTAATGATTCTATAAGTGAAAATTTTGTTATTTTTACAATTGATGATGATGAAGATTTTGAAGAGGATGATTCTGAAAATGGAGAAAGTTAGCAATTTAATAGAAGTTTTAGATAAAGGATATGTTAGACTCGTAGATGTTATGGGTTCTGATCTTTCTATAGTGAATGCGGCGAGAGCTTCATTTGCTAAAGAGTCTACGGAAATGTCTGTAGCAGATGGGCGATTATTGCACTTTCTGGCTAGAGAAAATCATATGTCTCCCTTCAGACACGCTTTTGCTACATTCGAATTTAAAGCACCTTTAATGGTTGCACGTCAGCACTGGAAGTATGTTGTTGGCGCAGACCATACAATGGATTCTTGGAATGAATCTAGTAGGCGTTATATTACTATGGATCCAGAGTTTTATATTCCATCAAAAGATGATTGGAGACTAGCTCCAGATAACAGAAAACAGGGATCTGGCGGCCCAGTAGACCCTTGGACTGGAGCGATATTGACTCAACAACTACTAGATTATGTAGAGCAGGGCGAAGCCCATTATGCCATGGCAATAAATTCTGGGGTAGCACCTGAGCAGGCAAGATTATTTTTGCCAGCTTATGGAATGTACGTAGTTTATAGATGGTCTTGTAGTCTTCAGTCAATAGCACTGTTTCTTTCCCAGAGATTGGCTGAGGACTCACAAAAAGAAATACAACTCTACGCCCATGCAGTAAGAGATCTGATTATAGATAAGTTTCCGGTTTCTATACCACTGCTTGTTGGTGAATTGTGATTATTTTAGATATATTAAAGCTAGTCTTATTTTCATTCATAATTAACTGGTGTATATCGCTACAAATATTTCAGCAATCGTTAGACTCTGTTAAAGCAAGACAAAAAAGAGTTGCTGTTTTATTGGCAATGATAGGCGGTATTTTAGCTGGGATGTTACTGGTATGGTAATTGACTTTGCGTCAAGAAAAGATGTTCAGTATATGAATTTGTGTATACAGATATCTAAAATATTTTCTACTTGTGGCAAAAAGAAATACGCAGCAATATTGGTCGATGATATTGGACACGTTATAGGCATGGGGTATAATGGTGGCGCTAGAGGATTGCCTCATTGTGAAGATGGTGGTTGTCCAAGATATTTAGAAAATTCACCCAATGGATCAGTATACGATAACTGCATAGCTGTTCACGCAGAAGCCAATGCCTTATTGCATTCAGACTATTCTTCTAGACCAAAGAAGTTATATGTAAATGGGCCTCCATGTTTTTCGTGCGCAAAACTAATTGCAAATTCAACAGTTGAAACTGTATACTACATACGTGACAATGCGTATTCAAATTGGCATGACGTTAAGGCTTTCCTTGAAAAATGTTCAGTACAAACTATAGAGGTAAAAAGTGCCAGCAGCTAAATTAAACTATATTCTAGTCTACAAGGAGCATAGCCAAATATATGGTTGTTCTTCTAAGAAGATTGCGATGGAAAGTCCACCGCCAGAAGGCTATTCAGTGGATGATAAAAATGTTTTTTTTATAACATTTGAACCAGACACAGATAGTATTAGTATACATAAGGTAAATAATCAGGAAGAAAGCAATGAGTAAGAAGCAGTCATACAAGAAAAAAATTAGTTTAAAATTAAACGTAGACGACACAGCAATTGTCATACCATATGATGTAGCCCTACATATAGCGGAAACTTATGATTTTGTTTCCATGGACGCAGAAGAGCAGTATGTGCAATACTACAAAGATGTTGCCGATATGGTTAGAGCACAAGCTCATGAAAATCGTCACGAAATGCAAGATGATGAATATGAAGAATGGTGAAAAAGCAGCGTTTCTGTTAGCGATGTTTGCTATAGGATCAGTTGTTGGTAGATTAAATTCTCAAAAGAAATTAGTACAAAAAAATAATCAACCAAATATTGGACAGTATCTTAATCGGTTAACTGAATTTTACGGTTCAAACGCCATAGAGTACGCCGAAGATGAATTTCTTAATTTAGTTGATTTTGGTATGAGTCCACAGAGTGCATTTACTGCAGTTACGGATACAGAAAGAGTAATCAATGATTGATTTATGTATTGTCAATTATAATACTAGGCATTTATTAAATAGATTTTTAGATTGTCTTCATAATGACTTACATCTAGTGGACAAAAAGTGGAACCTTTACATAGCAGATAATAATTCCTCTGATGACACGCAAGAGTGGATAAAATCAAATGATAAAAGATATCATATTGATGGTGTTCGATTTAATGATAATATAGGTTATTCGGCTGCATGTAATCAGCTAGCTGCTATGGGTAGTTCAGAAATCATATGTCTTCTAAATGCTGATGTGTGGATGGACAGTTATTCTATTAGCGCAGCCATGGATTCTTTTTCGCAAAATACGTCTATAGATATTCTTGGGCCAAAGCAAAGAGATGAAAATGGTTTCATAACTCACGCCGGTATTGTTGGGTCTAACGTTGCTCCAAAGCATAGGGGCTGGAAAGAGCACGACCCTAATGATATTTTATATAGAGACATAGTTGAATGCGTCACTGTTTCTGGTTCAGCTTACTTTATTAGGCGAAGCGTTTGGGATTCGCTAACAAATGATGAGCAATATAGAAAAATGTATCCATACGCTACGGGAGCATTTCTTCCTACGCCACATTATTATGAAGAAACTTGGTGCTCTTATTTCGCTAGACATAGAGGCTATAAGGTTTTTTATGATGGATCAATTTCTATAGGACACAGCTGGCATAAGTCATCGAGTGTTGGAAGTGAGGCAGATGGTAAGTTTCCAATCAGCAGAGATATATTTAGAAAAGCTTGTGATTTCATTGGAATAGAAAGAGATTAAATTGCCCATAAAAAGCTATGGTTCTTTGTTTACAGGGGCTGGTGGGATAGATATAGGCTTAGACTGCGCAGGTCTGCAGTGCACTTTTCAGGTTGAAATTGATGAAAATTGTCAACAAGTGTTATCATATCACTGGCCCAATGTTCCAAAGCATCGTGATATAAAAGATGTTAATGGATATGATCTCCCCGCAGTAGATTTGATAGTTTTTGGTTCACCTTGTCAAGATTTATCAAGTGCCGGTAATAAAATTGGATTAAATGGAGAGCAATCTGTTTTATTTTATGAGGCGATTAGAATAATTAAAGAGATGAGAGAAAAAACAAATGGAGAATATCCAAAAATTTCAATCTGGGAAAATGTTACGGGCGCCTTATCATCCAACGCAGGTGCCGACTTTGGGCAAGTCCTCTACGAAATGGATGAAGCAGGGGCGCATTTCTCGGAATGGGCAGTCCTGGATGCACAATACTTTGGAGTGCCCCAGCGAAGAAAAAGAATATACCTTATATCTGTCTTCGATTATGCAACAGCACAAAGATGTCCCGAAAAAATATTATCTGTCAGCAAAAGCGGCTCGGGGAATTCTCAGAAGAATGTTAGCAAACAAGAGTGTTTTTCCGAAAAGATTGCTAGCTGCCTTAGAAGCGGTGGCAAAGGAGGAAAGCCCTCAAGTAGAGGGGAAAATTTAATTGTAGTAGAAGACAACGATAGTCTATGCGTTAGAGAATTTACACCTTTAGAATGCGAAAGATTGATGGGTTGGCCAGACAATCATACTCTATATAGAGCTGATGGTAAATATAATTCTGATAATGCTAGATATAAAATGTGTGGCAATGGGGCTGTTCCCCCTGTAATATATTGGATAGTTAATCAAATTAAGGAGATATAAATGTCAGATAAATTAAATCCGTGGATATATAACGCTGAAGTAAAAAAGGTTGTTGATGGTGATACTTTTGATATCATTATTGATCTTGGTTTTGACGTCTTAAAAAAGGGTAGAGTTCGCTTATATGGAGTTAATACACCTGAAAGCAGAACTTCTAATGTTGAAGAAAAGAAAATGGGATTAGCGGCAAAAGAATTTACTGACCAATGGCTAACCGCAGCAAATCATAAAGTCAAAATTGAAACTATTATTGATAAGAAAGAAAAGTATGGAAGAGTTCTAGCAAAAGTTTGGAATGAAGCAGGAGAGTGTCTAAATGAAGCTATAATAGCTTCCGGTCTAGCCAGAGCATATTTTGGTGTAGGCGACAAGACATTCGCTGAATTCAAAAAGGATTGATGTGCAAACATTTCTACCATACGCAGATTTTCAAAAGTCTGTAGAAGTATTGGACTATAGACGTCTTGGGAAGCAGCGTGTAGAGACTTTTCAGGTTCTCAACATACTTCTCGAGCGCACTCCAACAAAAGGTTGGCGCAATCATCCGGTGACACTTATGTGGACAGGGTATGAGTCAGCGCTAAAGCTCTATCAGAATATGACTATCCGTGAATGGATTAATCGTGGATATAGGAATAATATGGACTTTGAAGAAATAGAACCAGGAACAGTAGTAATGCCGGCTTGGTTTGGCAATGAAGAATTCCATAGATCACATAGATCAAATCTTCTTCGTAAAGATCATGAATATTATTCGCAGTTTTTTGATGAACCAAATAACTTAGAATATTATTGGCCAGGAGTTTCATATGTCGCTTAAGGTGTTTTTATCAGGAGCCATAGAGGGCGTAGAGGAATACGGTAGAAGTTGGCGCAAAACAGCAACAGACATGCTATTGTTGAATGGCTATGACGTTCTTGATCCAACTTTGATATTCGATACAGGATATGAAACTCCAGAAGAAATTGTTGAAAAAAACTTGTTTTTACAACGTAGAGCCGATATACTTCTTGTTGAGTATATGATCAAAGATCGCCCATATATAGGAACTGATTTTGAACTAGCTTGGGCTAAGTTTAATAATCAGCCTGCAGTAGTTTTCTGCTGCGATTCAAATAAAAATAGAGTTTATTTGAAATATATGGCAACAAAACTTGCATCATCGATGCAAGATGCGATAGAATATATCGCAACCAATTATCCATCAAATTAACGAAAGGTAATACAATGTCAGATAACAAGTTGAAGTATTTCACAGTAACAACAACAGCAATCGTCAAGGCTAACAATAAGACTGAGGCCGAGAAGCTTGCTATGTCGACTGGTCGTCGTCCAGTTGGCGTTGCTGGAGAGGTAATCTTCAAGGACGTTGAGATCGAGCGCATCTCGGCTGTTCAGGCCCACGATCAGCTCGTCGGCTGAGTAGTTCAGCAAACGTATTTGTTGTGGCTTGAGGGGGAGCAATCCCCCTCAAGCTGTTTTTAGAGATTGGATTTTTAATGATAATAGCTCAGATGATAGGTAAGAATGAGTCTGGTAGATTCCTTGAAGATGTTCTAGAAAGATTATCTTCACAAGTTGATAAAATTATTTTTACAGACGATTGTTCAGATGATAATACTATGGAAATAGCTGCAAAATACGCAGAAGTTTTCCAAAGTCCTGAACCACTGTTTAGGGTACACGAAGGTAAGCTGAGAGCTTTTGCGTGGGGTAATTTAGAGAAGTTTGCGTCTATTGGCGACTGGATAGTTGCCATAGATTGCGATGAAATGCTACACCATGTTAATGGTTTGCCCATAAGAGATGTTTTGGCTCAATCGCCAAATGATGTTGTCAATGTTAGATTTTATCATATGTGGAACGATTCTCAATATCGGGTTGACAAACTGTGGGCACCAAACAATAGCTCGAGAATATTTAGATTTGTTCCTAATGGCGGATTTGCAAATAGACAGCTTGCTTGCGGTTCTGAACCCACATATGTAGGAGATTGGATTCGTCAAAGAAATTGGTGGCTTAATTCCGGTTTAGTCATGCAGCACCTGGGTTACATCAATGACTCAGATAAAAAGGATAAATATTCAAGATATTCAGAGATAGATGGTGGTAAATTCCATAACGCAAATCACATCAATTCAATATTAGACGAGAATCCAGTCTTAATTGACTGGGGCACATTTGGTATATAATTAGGAGAAAAAATGACCTGCCTTAATCCCGCTGAATCAATTAAAAATATTACGCTGGCACTTGAAAAGAATAAAAAGTTTTCTTATATTAACGTCACAAAGTCAGCAATCATTGCATTAAGCAAAAACTCTGATAATTCTTTTCCTTCGCATTTTGCAAAAAGCGTAATTGCTTCCTTGAAAAATAACGATCCCATGATGATGAAGGCTATATCTCATTCTTTAGTTTCCGATATAGAAGATGGGAAGCACTATAAGATAGGCTTACATAAGAATGCAACTTATTATTATTCCAATATCTTTGAATACTATTATATGAACAATAAAGATGTGTACAGTTCAACTGTTAATTATTATGTAAAGAATTCTCCAAGTGTTGTTATTACTTTTCACGATAAGAAGCTAATACAAAAACATTTTGGAAATGGCGCTCACATAATCAATGTTGCGTATACTAATTATTATGAAAAGCTAGACAACATATATGCCCAGCTAACAGAGTTTGAGGGTGGAGTCGACTACTGCATTATGGATTGCGGTGTTCTTGGTTTAGCTTTGGCCTCTAAGATATGGGATAACTTAAACATGTCGGTATTGGATTTTGGAAAAACATTAAGTTTGAGCAAGACTCCTCAAACAGCAAGTGTTGCATGAGTAAGCAATATAAAAAGATAGAAGAAGATGACATAAATTTTCTTACCGATCTTCTTTTTGATACATCGCTTTCCGTAAGCGAAATTGCTAGACAATTAGATGTATCTGTATCGGAAGTTAATAAGAAAATAAATTCCCTTGGCTTATCATGGTTAAAAAACTCTAGAAAAAAAATGTCTAGAGGACAAACTGCTTTAACAATGATAATGAAAAAACTTCTTCCTGGTGAAGAAATTGTCAATGAGCATCATATAGGGGATAAGTTAAAGTTTGACGTTTTCTGTCCCAAGTATAAAATTGCAGCAGAGTATCACGGCCGACAGCATTTCTATTATACTAGTAGATTTTTTGAATCAAAATATGACTTTGAGCAAGCTCAAAAAAGAGATGAGAAAAAAGCACAATACTGTATAGACAATGGAATAGCTTTGATCGTTTTTAGATATAACGATTTGCTAACAGAACAAGCTGTATATGATAGAATGTTAACGGCAATAAGGGAAACTGATTTTGTTTCAAAGCCAATCCATAAAAAATCTATAAGCTCTAATCCAGCGTATCAAGAAGCTAAAAAGAAAAACTCTGAGTACAAAAAGAAATTGTACAGAAAAATAAAAGGTTCCAAAATTGATGACCGCAGAAGAAGTATCTGACTTAGAGGGTTCTCCAATAGAGTATCATGCATTCTCTTTATGTCTAAAGCAACCAGGTGCCGTACAATTCTTTAATGATAATCTATCGAGTGATATAGTTGGAATTATTCATGGAGAAAAAGGTGTCCATGAGTTCTATGAGGCACTACTTGGTTTTCATCGTGCTACTGGACTTGATGTAGTAGATCCTGTCGCCTTTAAGGTTTGGCTGCAATCTGAAACGGATATTTACAATGCTCTGGGCGGAGATACTGGTCTAGCAATAATGCTAGACTATGTATTGAGCATAGATGTCGGTAGTAAAGAATCTGTTTTAGAGCTAATTAGACACAAAGCAAACAAGCGTAAACAGATAAATTATCTGCAAGAGCTTCAAATATTAATTAATAAAAAAGGTCTTAAATCAGAAGAAGATACCTCTAGGATATCTGATCTAACTTCAAAGATTAAAGATCTAGAAAATTCTATAAAATATAATCCATTTGATAAGCTTACGACAGCTTCAGATATTATGTCTAGAGCTGATGACCTACTAGACATACCTAGCTTCATGCCTACACAGTTTAAGGCTCTCAATAGAGCTATGGGTTATACTGAAGATGGAGGGTTCTTTAAAGGGGCTGTACACGCAGTCATTGCGCCATCCGGTAAGGGTAAGAGTACTTTTACAAAATGTTTAGCTAATCACTGGCTAGATACTGGCTATAGAGTTTTGTATGTTAATTTTGAGGAAGCTGTTGGCCACTGGGAAAGAATATTGATGACTCAAATAATAGGCAAGAATGTTTATTCTGAGTCGGAAAAGTGGTCACAAAAAGAAAAACTAGATTACATATCTATCTTTAAATCTAGATTAGAAAAGTGGGGTGATCGCCTTATGGTTAGGCATGATCCTGATACTCCATACTTTGAAGATCTAGAGTTTTGGCTTAGAGACTTAATAGGCCATGCTGATAAGGTTCCAGATGTTTTGATAATTGATACCATACAGTCAATGTTCACTAGAGGTAATGGCAAAGGTAAACCTCGCTGGGGTGAGTTTGAGGAAATGATGGTTAGACTAGAAAAGCTAGCTAGAGATATGAATTGCGTTTTGATAATTACCGCACAAGAAAATGCAAATAGAATGAAAGAAAGAAGAGAGGTTGTTCAACAATCTGACACAGGTGGATCATTGGCTATTCAGCAGAAGTGTGCGGTTACTATCTTTATTACAGAAAAACGTTTAGCAACTCATGATGAAACTGAAGATGAAAATATTATGCAGCTGCAAATTCCTAAAAATAGAATAACTGGTTCTGCATTTCTTTATGATCCTCCACTAGTCCGCTATAACGATGAGAAGAAAATATACGAAGACTATGAAGTTGTGAACGAGAGTTCCTATACTGAAAGCACCGATTTGCAAGACCTGCTTAACGGAGAAGGATTTGATTGATGATAGATTTAAGTACTGATTCGATAAAAGACTTTCAAACATGCGAGAGATTATATGATTATAGATATCTAGAAAAGCTTCCTGAAACAATCTATTCTCGTGATCTACACGCATTAAAGTTTGAAAATAGCTTAAAGAGTATTATAAACTTTTTTTGGTTCAAGAAGCAGGCTGGCATCACCCCATCATATGCCTCGCTTTTAAATAGGTGGGAAAAAATATGGTTTCCAAAAGATACAACTCATTATGATCTAACTATAGAACAGCATGAAAGCGCCTATGGCAATACATCTAGTTTGACAGCTCAAGCTGCAAGTATATTGTTAAACTTTCATGAGACATATAGTCATCTAGATGCAATTCCTTTATCTATTGCAGATGAGTATGTTGTTACTGTAGATAAGACCGTTAGAATACACGATAAGTTTGATTTAATATATAGGTATGCTGGCGAAAATTATGTTGTTAAATTTATTTTTAATTACAAAAATAGCTATAGACAAATGTATCAAGTTGACTTTTCTTCAATGTATTTAGCATTTAAAAATTTGCATCCAGGTAAAATCTCTTCAACAAAATTTGGCTATGTTGATCTAATGTCAAGCAACTTAAAGTTTAATGAATACGAAATAACTGAACAAGATATAGAATCAATAAACTACTGGTGTGCTACAATAGAGGACAAAGACGTGTTTGTTCCTAGACGAGGTTTAACATATTATTGTAAAAAATGTCCATTTGATACACCATGTTCTAAGTGGTCTTTTTCAACTCAAACAAAGGTAAAGTGAGCATTATATTATGGCTAAAAATTTCTTGGATGAAATCCTTAAAGAAGACAAAAAAAGTTTTTTCGAGACAGAGAACGATGTACTTAGTCAGCTATTAGATGAAATAAATCTAATCACAGATGATTCTATAGTATCTTTTGTCAGATCTGTTTTATTAAAGGCGCAAATATTTTGGGATATTCCATCTAGCTTTTCAGGCAAATATCATCCCGGAGATGAGCATGGTGTGGGTGGAAATGTTTTACATACCAAGAGAGTTGTCAGAGTGGCGGCAATTTTGGCGGAATCATACTCTCTATCTGATGATGAAAGAAATGTGATTATAGCTGCCTGCCTACTTCATGATGTGACTAAGGGTATAGCTGATGCTAACGATGACTCTTCGTTTCACTATGACCCTATGCACCCGTACACGGTAGCTAAATTTGTGCAAAATTGTCAGGTATATGATAAAGAATATGGAAATGATTCTCAATCAACAAGCTTATTTATAGCAGAGGAATCAATACAAGCTATATTGCGATTGGTTAGATGTCATCTTGGGCCATGGTCTCCAGTTCCAGAAACTTATCCCATTACTTATTTAGATTATATTGTTCATGTCGCTGATAATATTGCTAGTAAAATTCATACAGTTATAGAGGATAGTGAGCTTATTAATGAAAAGTGGCGAAAGCAAGCTGAGTAAACAGCAGCGTATTATAAATAGAACGTTTATTCTTAATAATTTAGATGATATAATTAAAGAATCTGTTTATTATAGAACTAATGCAGACTGTTTAGCTGAGCAGTCTGTCGCAAAAATTAATATTTATAACGATACTAAGGTAAAAATATTGTGAAAATGCCAGCGGATGAATCTAAGTATATTTCTAATTGGAAATATTTTGAGATAGCTAAGTATGTAAAGAATCTAGATAGAGTTATTAGAATAAAAAACAATGATGCGCCAGTGTTAATTACTGACGCTGAGTTAAATAATTTTATTACACAAAATAATAATACTGGTTTATATACCTCAGTATGGAGATACAATGAAACCAACTTAGACTCTGCAACTAGGCTGTCATCTCTTTACTTTGATATTGACAACAAAGATCAAGAGCAATCTTTGCGTGACTGCATACAGTTGTATGATTATCTTTCTAATTTCATTCCTAAGAGTTCTATAATAGTTTACTTTACTGGCAAGAAAGGCTTTCATATTGAGTGTGAGGCTATTGCCCTAGGTATTAATCCTTCTAATAATCTGCCAAATATATTTAGATTTATAGCAGAAAGCATCAAATCAAAATTAAATATACAGTCTTTAGATTTTAGCGTATACGACGCTAGAAGAATGTGGAGACTTCCTGGAAGCATGCATCAAGATACGGGATTGTATAAAAATATTATCAACGAAGAGATGTTAAGATCTGGAATGCAAACTATATTAAAATACTGCTCATTGCCAGCAGATAATGCCGTACAAGAACAGGCATTTAATGCCAAAGCCAATGAATGGTTTAGGGGCTTTACGTATGAATTAGAAGTGCACAAAGAAAAATCTAAAGATTTTATTGGATACTTTAATAAGTATGGCTCTTCTGCTTTTAAGTCTTTTCAGGAGTCAGAAAAAGAATTTACTGCAAAGCATCTTGTAGAGAACTGTACCGCAGTAAAAAGATTATGGCAGCAAGCTATAGATAAAAAATATTTAGAACATGAGGCAAGACTGTTTTTGTGCTCCATTCTTACATACAGCGATGAGTCTATAAAGTTTTTGCATGGCATATTAAGTAACTGTGATGATTACAATGTAGAAAAAACTAATAGTCACATTAATGATTGGATTAAAAGAAGACAATTAGGAATTGGCGGAAGACCATATACGTGCGAAAGAGCAAATGCTGTTGGCGTTGGTTGTGGCGAATGTGCTTTAGAAAAGAGAAATAAATGGGTAAAAATTGGAGATAAATATGTTGAGACACAAGATCAGTCTTCTCCATCGCCAATCAGATTTGCCTACAAAAGTATTAAAAAAGGAGGTGAATAATCCATGGATAATATAAAAGATCCAGATGATGTTGTCGGTGTTTGTTCTGAGTGCCACTCAGACCAGCCAGACAGTTATATGTATAAGAGCCCCTTCGCTCAAGAGGGTAAGCCAGTTCCATGCAAGTATTGTGGTGGAGTAGTGATAATTACATATAGAGAAATAAGAGACCAGGCTTTGAATGATTCAAACAGAGGCAGAGGAATTTGATGAAAAATTGGACTAACCTCCACAACCATACAATCTATTCAATGCTCGATGGTCACGGTAGAGTAGAGCAGTATTTGGAAAGAGCCAAGTCTCTCGGAATGAGAGGCTTGGCTACTACCGACCACGGAAACATACACTCTTGGTTAGATTTTTATGATGCCGGCCAAGCAACTGGAGTAAAGCCTATTCTTGGTTCAGAATTTTATCAAGCTAGAAAATCTAGATTTGATAGAGATGAAGAGGAGCGTTCTGGTCCAGCAAAAAATGAATGGGAACAGAGAGGTCCATATCATATAACAATATTAGCTAAAGATAATACTGGTTATAATAACATAATCAAAATGTCTTCCAGATCTTTTTTAGAAGGCTATTATGTTAAGCCCAGAATAGATCATGATCTTATAGCTGAACATTCGGAAGGAATTATTGTTCTTTCCGGATGCTTAAATGGGGAAATAGCTCAGGCTCTTTTGCGTGATGATTACCAATTTGCAATTAAATCTGCAAAAAAGATGCAAGATATTGTTGGTAAAGAAAATTATTTTATTGAAATTCAAGATCACGGCTTGTCTGAACAGAAAAAGATAACTAGTGGCTTAATAGATATTGCCAATTCTATAGGTGCAAGAATAGTTCCTACTGGAGACTGTCACTATGTTCATCAGCACGACGCTCGTGCTCACGACATAATGCTGTGCGTTGCCACTAACGCAACCATTGATACGCCAAATAGATTTTCTTTTAGCGGTGACGAATTTTATTTGCAGTCTTATGAGGATATGGAAAAGAAGTTCCAGCCAGAGTGGCTCAAAAATACCATGCACATATGTGATATGGTTGATCTTAATTTAAATTTTGGCAATATACACTTTCCAAATTTTCCCATACCTACAAGCGAAACATCAACTCAATACTTTGAAAGATTAGCCTGGAATGGTTTAAAGGAAAGATACGGGGATCCGTTACCTCAGCATATTATCGATAGGGCCCATCATGAAATAAGAGTGGTTAAGGAGATGGGCTTCCCTGAATACTTCCTAGTTGTTTCTGATCTAGTTAACTGGGCTAAAAATAATGAAATACGAGTTGGCTGGGGTAGAGGATCAGCGGCTGGAAGTATATTGTCTTATGCGTTTAGAATTACTAATTTAGATCCAATTAAATTTGGTTTGATGTTTGAAAGATTCCTTGTAGAGGGAAGAAAGTCAATGCCAGATATTGATCTTGACTTTGATGATAGGCATAGAGATGAAGTTATCAACTATGCCAGAACCAAATATGGGCACGATCATGTTGCCCATATATGCACCTTCAATAAAACTGGTGCTCGTCAATCAATTAGAGACGCTGCTAGAGCTTTGGGATACGATTTCTCCTCTGGTGATAACGTAGCTAAATTGGTCCCACCACCAGTTCTTGGTGTCTCTAAAAACTTGAGCGAATGCATGCAGGTTGGCGACTTTGTCACCCTGTATAACAAAGACGAAAATGCCAAAAAAATAGTTGATGCCGCATTCGGCCTTGAGGGACTTGTTAGGCAGACTGGAATTCACGCTGCTGGCATAGTCATCTCTAAAGATGCTCTTACAGAATACCTTCCCGTAATGCAAAAAGGCGTTGACAACCCTTTGGTTACCCAATGGGATATGGGTCGGGTAGAGCAATGTGGTCTTCTGAAAATCGATTTCTTGGGCTTAAGAAACTTAGGCATTATAGATTCTTGTGTAAAGCTAATAAAAAAACATCATAACATTGACGTTGATATTGACAAGATACCCCTTGATGATCCAGATACCTATGATCAATTGTGTCGAGGCAATTGCATTGGTGTTTTTCAGCTGGAATCATCAGGTATGCGTCAGTTGATGATGCAGTTACAACCAAAAAACATAGAAGATATCATGGCTTTGATTTCCCTTTATCGTCCGGGTCCAATGGGCTCAGGTATGGACAAGGAGTATATTGATCGCAAGCATGGGCGTAGTAGAGTCAAATACGAACATCCTAAGCTAGAAAAAGTACTAGGTCCATCACTTGGCATTATGTTGTACCAGGAAGACGTTTTGGGGGTGGCGAGAGAATTAGCAGGCTTCTCATCTGCTGAAGCGGATGATCTTAGAAAGGTCATTGGCAAAAAGTTAATGGATAAAATTGCTAGTATGCGATCAAAGTTTGTTGATGGTTGCATTGAAAACTCTGGCCTAACTGAAATTCTAGCTAATAAAATATTCTCTGATATTGAATATTTCGGAGGCTATGGTTTTAACAGAGCTCACGCAGCAAGCTACGCAATGATTAGCTATATTACAGCTTATTTGAAAACTAACTATACCGTTGAGTATATGGCTGCGTTAATGTCTTCTGTTGTAGGGAATAAAGATAAACAATCTTTGTATTTGGCAGACTGTAGAAAATTAGGAATTAACGTGATGCCGCCTTCGATTAATTACTCTGGCATAGATTTTGAAGTACTAGATTCTAATTCTATAATTTTTGGATTATCTGCAATTAACGGAATTGGTAACTCTATAGCAGAAAATATAGTTTCAGTTAGAGACCAACAAAATCCATACAGCAATATGCACGATTTCTTTAGAAGATGTGGTGCAACTCTTTTGAAGAAAAGCACATTAGAGCACTTAGCTAAAGCTGGTGCTCTTGATGAATTATTCGATATACAAGTTACTGAGCTAAATAGAATTGAAGAAATTAAGTTACTTGAAATAGAAAAAGAAGAATTAGGCATCTATGTTACCGATCATCCAGTCAATGGCATATGGGATATTTTGTCTAAAAAAATTGATTGTGAAATATTCGATTTATCAGAACTACCAAATAATACTCAAGTAAAAATTGGCGGCATATTAAGTGACGTAAAGCCAATAGTTACAAAAAAGGGAATGAAAATGTACAAGTTAATATTGGAAGACATATCTTCTGATATTGAAATCATAGTCTTTCCTAAGTCCCTAAAAAACCTAGGTGATTCACCTTTTGCCAAGGGTGACATTCTGATAGTGAATGGTGCAGTTAACAAAGAAGGGGATGAAGAAAACTCAATAGTTAAATTATATTATAATTCTTCTGAAAAAATTGATTCAAAAATATTTTCTAGTGGCAAGGCAATAATATTAGAAATAGATGATAGCTTTTCGCCCTCGTTAATTGAAAAAATATATGATATAATTGAATCAACAAAAGGTGATAAACCGGTTTTCATGCAAATGGTAAACGGTAATCACAAATATATTTTTAAGTTTAAAAACAATACATCATCTAAAGTTCAGTCAGTTATTGAAGATATTATTAGAATGGAGAAAGAAAATGTCTAGTCTTGGACCAACGGTAAATCCAGTCCAGAAATGGTGCTGGTCCTTCTGTCCCTCCTGTAATAGGTGCCAGGATAAGGGTAGGTATACTCGCTGCAACGGCTGCAGCGGTAGATATGACCCAGATTTAAGAATACCTGTTGACAATGAAGATTTCTGTGACTGTAAAAATGGTGTTCTTCGTTGGAAGACGCAACAAGGTAAATTAATTGTTACTAGATTTAAATCTAACCCTTTTAAGGGTCAGGTTAAGTATGAAAAGAAAACGGAAGATGAAAGAGATTGGGATTCTTACGTTAAAGATATGAGAGAGAAATTGGATGATCCTAGCTGGAATCCAATAACTATATACGAGGAGTAAAAATGTTGCCTGCAGTTGTTCAAAAAGGAAATATTAAACTAACAGAGTACTCTGATTCAACCTATGGTTATGATGATAAATTTTTTATTCAATGCACCTGCGTCGGATTTTACCTGACTAAAGATGACCTTAAAGATTTGTTAACTGTAGTTCACTACTATTTAAATGCAGATGAAATTACTGAAGTATCTGTTTCTATAGGAGGCGAAAATGTGGCCATATGAAGAAAATGACCAGATGGAAATAGGTGAATCTGGATGGGTGCCGTCTAAGAATGGTGGTTATAAAAATATTTATAACGGACATACAATAGATGAAAGCGGAAGAGAATACGACGAAAATGGATTATTGATATTTGATCCAGATGAAGAGTAATTAGGAGTTATTTTTTGAGTTTAATTAAAATTAAAAGTTATAATGATCTAACAGATTTACAGTCCCTAGCTTTAGTGGATTTTTCATATTCTAGAATAGACACATATCAGCAGTGTCCGGCTAAATATTTTTATTCATATATCTCAAAAGAGCCACGGTTGTTTAACCCTCCCGCTGTATTGGGCAATATAGTGCATGCCGTACTTGAGAATGTTTTAGATAACGAAAAGACATTAGATATTAATGAGTTGGAGCAAGAGTATAATAAAAATATTCCTATCTGGGATCCAGATAATAATATACCAAAGGATTTAATATCTGTTGGATCTGTAATCCTGCAAGAGTTTTACGACGAATATTACGATAAGAAGTTTAATATTTATGAAAAAGAGTTGGCTTTTAATTTTATTATTGGCTGTTATCGAATTCTTGGCTTTATAGATAGAGTTGATGTAATTGGTGACAGGGTTAATATCGTTGACTATAAGACGGGAAAATGGGAAGTTGCCCTAAAAGACGTGCCAAATAATCTACAGCTTGGCATTTATGCACTAGCTATGCATAGTATTTTTCCTGAAAAAGAAATCTACGCAGAACTACATTATCTAAGATCTGGCAAGAAAAAGGGTCACTTATTCACCAATGAAGATATTGAAAATGTAAAGCTCAAATTAATTAGTTCTATAACTAAAATAATCAATGATACTAACTTTACGCCAACTTCTAATGTGCGCATATGTTCATACTGCGATCATGCTAAGAGTGGCGCTTGCCCAACTGGTGTTTTTAGAAATAAAAAGAATAATGGATAACAAAAAAGACCGGGGTTTCCCCCGGCCCTTTTTGTTGGAAAAGCAACTATCAGAAATCGGTTACGGGATTTTCCTCAGCAGAGAGCCAAAGGTCGAAATCCTCAAACTCAGTTACCATTTTGACAGCCGACTGATGGTCGACACCAAGAACCTTGGTCATGTCGTCAATGATTTCCTCGTTGATTGTCTGATTGATGCTGTTGATGATTGTTTTTAGTGTGTTCATGGTGAACAGTATACTCTCTTTCTTTTGGATTTCCAACCTATTTTGATTTTTTTATCAGGATAGTGTATAATTTATCTACGAACTATCTTGATACGTAAAGGATACACAATGGACACACAGATTGTCAACCCAGAAGAGTTTTTTTTGGAAAAATCTTCGTTTAAAAAACATCCCAATTTAAAAAATATCAGGAACAAATCTGTCGACTCTGAAATCATTGAGAACGATGCAGTTATTTCCAGGAAAAAGGGAAATGCGTATCAGTATACCAAGACTGGTTACAGAAAAGATATAGATATGAATGTTCGTTCTAGTTGGGAAGCAAATTTTGTTAGAGTATTAAAGATCTATAAAATTAATTTTCAATTTGAACCCACTGTGTTTTCCTTTCCAATCAAAAGGGGAACCAGGGGGTATACACCAGACTTTCTCTTAAATAGAAATAATGATTGGATAGAGATAAAAGGCTATTTAGATGATAAGAGTAAAATTAAATTAAAAAGGTTTAAAAGATATTATCCAGATGAATTTGAAAATCTCACTTGCGTAATAAGTAAATATTCGAATGACGCAAAGAACTTCATGAAAGAATTAGAAGTTCCTAATATTATCTTTTATGAACACTTTAGAGATTATTACAGTGAGTATATAGTTCACTGGGAAGGAAAAAAATGACAAGTTACAAGGAGCAATATTATTCTCTAGCTGAAGAAGAGATGCAAAAATTAATAGCTGATAGCAAAAAAGGTTCTCAAAAATCTCAAGAAGAATTGTTAAAAGTTTTTAGTAATTTTTTAACTAAATATATTTCATTATTATATCACGGTAAATACAATTTAAATGATTATGATATTAGAAGATTTGTTTCTCTTTTTATTAAAGAACCGTCTGCAAGATTTGCACTTATGAAGAATAAAGTAAACAGCTATAATTTAAAGATAGTCAATGAAACAATGCGTGGTATCCATTATATGACAAAAAGATATGGTGACGAAGAGGATATTCGTCAAACAGTGTATATGACATTCTTTCAGTGCGTTGGAAGGTATGAAAGAAAAGATTCGGCAAAAGGGCCAATACCATTTAGTGGATTTTTATACAGCTACTTTTTTTATCTTTTAAAGAAAAATGTAGACACCTTTTTAATTGATCAGTTGGGTAGAAAAACATTCCCATTGTTAGATGATGAAGCAACAAATGATGAAAGTGACGAAGATTACGTTGTCGGTTTTAAGGCAGATCCAATCGAATATAGTATGGAAAGACTAATGGCAACTGATAGAATAGACGAATTCTGGGTTCTAGGAGAAAATGTTGAAGGACCATTCGATAAGCTTTCGATACAGGAAAGACAGTTGCTAAAATGGAGGTATGTTGACAATAAGAGATCAAGTCAAATTTCCCAAATTGTCAATGAGCACCCTAACACAGTGAGAGAACATCTGTCTAAGGTTAGGGAAAAAATAAAACAAACACTTCTAGAAGACGAGTTCTCATATGAAGAACTTTACTATCTATTAAAAATGGAGAATAAATGAACAGTTCAACTCTTGAAAAGCTTCAGGAAATGTTACAACAATTTCTTGGACCTCAACTAAAAGAGGTCATCGACGCCTACAATGATAATAATAACTCCTATAAATATTTTATTGAAATTCCAGAAACAGATGTTGTAGATTTAGGTATAGAAAAAATAGCTTCTCTTGTAGCTAGAACGTCTAACGTTTATGGTAGAGCAGCTAGATTTGCCGGAATAGCTAGAGCTCAGTATAAAATACTAGAAGGAAAATACAAGAAAGTTTATAAGTCTAATCGTGTAGGTAAGAATGAAGCAGAGAGAGAAGCGGCAGCGATGGACGCTGCAGAGGATGAATACTTCGCCTTGGTAACTTGTGAGGCTATTGTCAATTTAGCTGAAGCCATGGAGTCAGCAGCAAGAATTGCATCAGAGTCTGCAAGAAAGCTTATGGACAAAATACAGTCTATGCAGGTCGCTTCATTTAGAGAAGATAAGGGCTCTTTTATGGAGTCGGACTTTTTTAACACATACTAAAAGGATAATATATGTTTATAGGTTACTATAGAAGTGTTGGATCATCTAAAGAATTTTATTCCCGTAAAAGAGCTGACTTAAATTTTCCAATACAAGTTGAATACGAGGGCGATAGATATTTGCTCAATAAGACTATACAGGTATCTTCTGAATCTCAAGAAAAAAATATTATTAACACCGCCAAAAAATATGGAATAAAACATGACATTAGAATTGACTCGGGAGCAGATAGCTGATTTGAAATCAGAAATTGAAAATTTCTTGTCTGAAATATCCTCTCAAGAAAGAGAGCTATACAGTAGGCAGGAAATAGAAGACATGCTTCTAGATATCTATTCTTTGCTTAAAACAAAATGAAAATGGTGTTAAATGAATATAGAAGTTTTTTGTGATGGTGCATCACGGGGGCAGGGCCAAAAAAAGTTTGGCGAGGCAGCGTGTTCAGCTGTGGTTTATCGGAATAGAAAAAAGATAGCCCAATTTGCTAGGGGTCTTGGTCCTAGAACTAATAACGAAGCTGAATACGAGGCTGTTATAGCTGGTTTATTAATCTGTTCTATGGCTGATTTAGCTGACCCAATAATTTACACGGATTCAGCTGTTGTGGCTAATCAGGTTAATGGAAAGTGGAAATGTAAAAATCCAACTCTTATCCCGCTGCTAATGACAATAGAAGAAATTAAAGATGAATTTAATTTTAGAGTCGTGCAAGTAAAAAGATCTTTTGTTTGGGAGCCAGACGCTTTAGCTAATGCATTTTTAAATGAATTAGAGTTAAGAAAAGAACACATTTCCAAATTATAACTGCTATAATGTAATCCATCATGTTAGAAAACAAATATTACAAAGAATATCCATTAATTATTGGCCTAGCAGGTAAAGCTGCTAGTGGTAAAACTTCCGTAGCAGAAAGCATAGTTCCTAAAGCTTCTGTTAATTCTGTTAATAACTCTATCATATGGGATCACATATTTTTTACTCTGCCATTATATGAGATAGCTTCAATCAAAAGAACAACATTAGGTCTTCGTCAAAAAGACCGCCAGCTATTTTCTATTCACCAGGTTTTATTTGATCTATTTGGTGGTAATGCTCTAGGTAATATACCTGATTACAAGCATTTTACCGACTTAGTTGAGCAGATGTATTCCTTGCCAATAGAAGAGGAGCCATTGAAGCCGAGAAGCTTTCTTCAAAAAGCTGGAGACCTATGTCGGTTATACGATCCCGAGTGCTTCGCTAAATGGGTTATTTATAAAGCATCTCGGATGCACAGATCGATAGTATCCGCTGAATCATATGAAGACAACCAACTTCCTGTTGGAATAATAATTTCCGATGTTCGTTTTGAAAATGAGGCTAATAAGATTCTGAAGCAGCCAAATGGACTGATTATTTACTTCGATGCCTCGGATGATACTAGGAATCAAAGAATGATAAAGCGAGACGGGTTATTGATGACAGAGGCTCAGGCATCTCATAAATCAGAAAAAGAATGTGACTTGGTAAAAGAGTTAGCTTCTGCTATAATTGACACAGATAACATGTCGATGGAGCAACAGTCTGCTAAAACCTTAGAAATAATTAATGGATTCATAAACGTATATGCCTAAAATAACTAAAACAGCAATGGAGCAGTCTACTGACTCCCCTCTAGATCAGGTGGTTAATCTTTTGAGTAACGAAATTTCTTTAACAAGCTCTCCCATAGTAATATGTGGGGTAAATAGAAAAATCAATATTGGGAACTTTGAAAATATTGATGTCTATGCAGGGGTTACTATACCTTTGCATGGTGTTTCCTTTGAGGATAAAGAGGCTCTTACGGCTGCAGTTGAAGAAGCTGTTGCCTATGGATTTTCTCTAGCTTCAAAAGAGACTGGTGAGCGTTATATGCTCATTAAAGAATCACAGCAAGGTACAAAGTAACAGGAGAAAAAATGAAACTAATTAAAAAGCTTGCAAGAAAAATATTATTTACAAAAAAGAAGCAGTCACCAGCCCCTGTTTTTCATACTAAGCCAACCACATCTGCTAATTCAATTGCAGAGCCAGTGATTACGTTTGAGAAGCCAAAGCTTGATAGCAACCATATAGGTAACAATAAGGTTGAATCTGACACTGAAACCTGCTTAGATAAGACCCCTATTGCTAAGAAGCCTGGCAGACCAAAGGGTCAAAAGAGCGCTGCAGCGAAAAAGCCTGCAGCCAAGAAAGCTTCACCTGCGCCAAAACAGAAGAAAACTACATAAATAATACTTATATAGTTGTAAAGACTAGTTATATGGTAGCAAAAATGTTACTATATAGCTAGTCTTTTTTTTATCCTACAATAAGGTGGTATCATGGCTGATAAAGGTTGGGGAAGTAAGACTTCTTCCGAAAAAAATTATTATAAATTATTAAAAGATTCTGTAATGAATGTAATTGACACTAAGAAAACTGGTGGTCATTACTCCAGTCACTGGACTAAAAACAAAAATAAGTAATGACTATTAAAAAGTTCACCTACATTAGTGGACCAAGAATGGGTACTAATAATCAAAAATCTAATGGCCCTATTTTAAAAAATAAGAAACGTAGAAAGAAAAAGTAATGGCAGCTAAAAAAGATCCTCGTTTAGCAAGGGCTGGTGTATCAGGTTTCAATAAACCTAAAAGAACACCGGGCCATCCCACTAAGTCTCACATTGTTGTAGCGAAGCAGGGAGATCAGGTTAAGACTATTCGTTTTGGTCAACAAGGCGTAAGGACTAATCAAACAGTTGGCCAAAGAAAAGCATTTGCTTCACGCCACGCTAAGAATATTTCTAAGGGGAAAATGTCTGCAGCTTATTGGGCCAATAAGGTTAAGTGGAGTCCAAGTAAAACACAGTCTCCTTCAAAGAAATGGGTTAAGGGATCCTGAGATGGAAGCGGTTATTGTAGCTTGCATTACTGCTATTGGTGGCTTATTGGTAGCGCTGGTTCAAAAGGGGCGCAAAGAAAATAAAAATGACCATAATGCCGTTGCAACAATGCTTCTAGACGTTAAGGATGATATTCTTGATTTACATCATAAAATAGATCATGTTGATGAACAGGTAGAAAAAGTTGATGATCAAATGACTGATCATATGATGTGGCACTATCGTAAATCAAGCGAAGCTAAGAAAAAGAAGGAGGTGTTGTAATGGCTATGATGAAGAAAAAGATGGGCGGTTCCAAGAAGATGGGCGGTTCCAAGAAGATGGGCGGTTCCAAGAAGATGGGCGGTTCCAAGAAGATGGG